>Ga0181530_10000250_pt1 | contig 68637 bp, 67 predicted proteins | sample PEATcosm2014_Bin_42_FD_119769 | JGI IMG/M metagenome (GOLD analysis project Ga0181530, IMG submission 119769) | Peatland microbial communities from MTU Mesocosm Facility, Houghton, MI, USA - PEATcosm2014_Bin10_60_metaG | ecosystem: Environmental > Terrestrial > Soil > Wetlands > Peat | place...
CAATCGTAAGCGGCTTGTTCGTCATGAAAGCGCGGATGACTGAGAACGGAGTTTGCCATGGCCTATCTCCTTGACAGAAATTATATAATGGCCAAATTGGGGACGTCAAGTGCAATATCGCCAGGATAATAGAACATATAAAGAACAATCCGGATTTATCAAGCCCGTTTTTGCGGTCTTTATCGCCCTGCGACACCCGGCAGATTTGCCGCCTCCCGTCCGCATCTGCGATAATTGCCCGATGCACCCCACCCAGAGGCCAGCCGGATGATCGATGAGATCGGGCATTTCGCCCTGGTGCTCGCGCTGTGCATCGCGGCGGTGCAGATCGTGGTGCCGCTCTATGGCGCGTCGCGCCATGACGACGCGCTGATCGCCGTCGCGCGCCCGGCGGCGCTGGCGCAGTTCGTGTTCGTCACGGTCGCGTTCCTGGCGCTGATGCACGCCTATGCGGTCAGCGATTTCTCGCTCATCAACGTCGCGACCAATTCGAGCGTCGAAAAGCCGATGCTCTACAAGATCACCGGCGTGTGGAGCAACCACGAGGGCTCGATGCTCCTGTGGGTCTTCATGCTGGCGCTGTTCGGCGCCGCGGTGGCGGTGTTCGGCGGCAACCTGCCGCCCGAGCTGCGCGCGCGGGTGCTGGCGGTGCAGGGGATGATCGGGGTCGGGTTCCTCGTCTACATCCTCTTCGCCTCGAACCCGTTCCTGCGGCTCGATCCGGTCCCGCTCGACGGCAACGGGCTCAACCCGATCCTCGAGGATCGCGGCCTCGCGTTTCACCCGCCCTGTCTCTATGCCGGCTATGTCGGGTTCTCGATCTCGTTCTGCTTCGCGATCGCTGCGCTGATCGAGGGCCGGGTCGACCCGGCCTGGGCGCGTTGGGTGCGGCCGTGGACGCTGGCCGCGTGGTGCGCGCTCACCACCGGGATCGCGATGGGCAGCTGGTGGTCGTACTACACGCTCGGTTGGGGCGGCTGGTGGTACTGGGACCCGGTGGAGAACGCCTCGTTCATGCCGTGGATCATCGGCACCGCCCTCTTGCACTCGGCGATCGTCGTCGAGAAGCGCGACACCTTGAGGGCGTGGACCATCCTCCTGGCGATCCTCACCTTTTCGCTGTCGCTGATCGGCACCTTCCTGGTGCGCTCGGGGGTGCTGACCTCGGTGCACGCCTTCGCGTCGGACCCGCTGCGCGGCGTCTTCATCCTGGCACTCTTGGGGATCGCGACCGGCGGCGCGCTGCTGCTCTTCGCGATCCGCGCGCCGAGCCTGCAAGGCGGTGGGCTCTTCGCGCCGATCTCGCGCGAGGGCGGGCTCTTGCTCAACAATTTGCTGCTGACGACGGCGGCCGCGACCGTGCTGATCGGCACGCTCTACCCGCTCTTCCTCGATGTCGTCGCGCACCAGAAGGTGTCGGTCGGGCCGCCGTTCTTCGACATGACCTTTATCCCGATCATGATCCCGCTCTTGGTGGCGATGGCGGTTGGGCCGCTCCTGTCGTGGAAGCGCGGCGACCTCTTCGCGGCGTTTCAGCGCCTGAAGCTCGCCTTCGCGATCGCCGCCGGCGCCGCGGTGGTGGTGCTGGCGATCATGGGCGCGTCGTCGCTCGGCGCCGCCTGCGGATTGGCGCTCGCCGCGTGGATCCTCGCGGCGGTGATCGTCGAATGGGCCGAGCGGGTGCATTTGTTCACCGAGCCGCTGAGCCAGAGCTTCCGCCGGGCGCTGCGCCTGCCACGCGCCGCCTGGGGCATGACCCTGGCGCATGCCGGGATGGCGGTGGTCGTCGCCGGCATCACCGGCTCCTCGGCGTGGAGCGTCGAGAAGATCGAGACCGTGCGGCCGGGCCAATCGGTCGAGCTCGCCGGCTACCGGGTTGCGCTCGATCGAGTCAGCGAGGTGCAAGGCCCCGATTACATCGCGACGCGCGCCGATCTGCGGCTCCTCAAGGGCGACCGGCTGATCGCCGAGATGCACCCCGAAAAGCGTATGTTCCCGCGCGAACAGGGCAGCCAGACCGATGTCGCGATCCGCACCAACCTCCTGGCCGATGTCTATGCGGTGATCGGCGACCCGGACGGCAAGGGCGGCTACACGCTGCGGCTCTACTACAACCCGCTAGTGCCGTGGATATGGCTCGGCGCCGCGGTGATGGCGTTCGGCGGGCTGGTGTCGCTGAGCGACCGGCGGCACCGGGTCGGCGCCCCCTCGCGCCGCGCCCGGCGCGAAGCCGCAGCGGCGCAGCCCGCCGAATAGGGATGCGTCGCTGGCTCTATCTGTTGCCGGTAGCGGTATTCGCGCTGATCGCGGCGGGGTTTTACGTCGCGCTCGGCACCGATAGCGAGGCCCTGCCCTCGGCGCTGATCGATGAGGCGGCGCCGCAATTCGCCTTGCCGCCGCTCCCCGGCAGCGACAAGGGGCTCACCACCGCCGATCTCAAGACCGGGGTCAGCTTGGTCAATGTGTTCGCCTCGTGGTGCGTGCCGTGCCGCGAAGAGCACCAAGTGCTGACCGCGCTCGCCGCGTCGAAGCGGGTGCCGATCTACGGCATCGACTACAAGGACAAGGGCGAGACGGCCAAAGCCTGGATCGCCGAGCTGGGCGACCCCTATACGCTAATCGGCGCCGATGACGGGCAGGTCGGCATCGAGTGGGGGGTCTACGGCGTGCCCGAGACCTTCCTCGTCGATGGCACCGGCCATATCCGCTACAAGCATGTCGGGCCGCTGACCCAGGCCGATGTCGACAAGACCCTGCTGCCGCTCGTCGCCCGGTTCGAGAAATGAAGCGGTGGCTGTTCGCCGCGCTGTTGCTCGCGGCCGCTCTGGCGCCACTGCCCGCCCACGCGGTGCGGCCCGACGAGATGCTGCCCGACCCGGCGCTCGAGGCAAGGGCGCGCGACATCGGCAAGGAGCTGCGCTGCCTGGTGTGCCGCAACCAGTCGGTCGATGACAGCGACGCGTCGCTCGCCCACGATCTGCGCGTCCTGGTGCGCGAGCGCCTCACGGCCGGCGACAGCGATGCCCAAGTCGTCGCCTATGTCCGCTCGCGCTACGGCGATTATGTGCTGCTGCGCCCGCCGTTCCAGCGCGACACCTGGCTGTTGTGGGGCGGGCCGGCGGCGATCCTCATGATCGGGTTGTGGGGCGTCGGCCGCTATCTGCGGCGCCAGGCGCGGATGACCGGCGCACCGCCGCTCAGCCCCGACGAAGAGCGGCGTCTGGCGAACATCCTCGACGGGAAGCCGCCGGCATGAGCATGGGCCTCGCCCTCGCGCTGCTCGCGATGACGACGCTCGCCGTGGCGCTGCTGCTGGTGCCGCTGATCCTGCGCCGCCGCGCCGCCGCCTCGCGCGACGCCTACAACCTCGCGGTCTATCGCGATCAGCTCGCCGAGATCGAGCGCGATGTCGGCCGCGGCGTGCTCGATCCGGCGGATGCCGAGGCGGCGAAAGGCGAGATCGCCCGCCGCATCCTCGCGCTCGCCCCCGCGCGGGCGGCCGAGGCCGCCTCGCGCGCGCCGCTCGCGGTCGCGACGATCGCGGTGATGCTGCTGCCGATCGCCGCCTGGACGCTGTATTGGGACCTCGGCTCGCCCGGCACCCCCGACGAGCCGCATGCCGCGCGTGGCGACGCGGCGCATCTCGACGTCGCCGCCGCGGTCAAGCAGCTCGACGCGCATCTCGCTTCCCATCCCGATGACCTCAAGGGCTGGCTTTTGCTCGCCCGCACCGATCTCGATGTCGGGCGCTACGACAAGGCGGTCGAGGCCTATCGCCGCGCCGCCGATCTGTCGGGGCAGAACCCGGAGATCGTCGGCGATTGGGCCGAGGCGCAGGTCCTGGCCGCTGGCGGCACCGTCACTCCCGCCGCCCAGCAGGCGTTCACGACCGCGCTCGCAGACTCCGACAGCGCGCCGCGCTCGCGCTACTACCTGGCGCTCGCCGATTTACAGGCTGGCGACACCAAAAAAGCGTTGCAGGAATGGGTCGATCTTGAAGCCGGGTCGCCGGCGGATGCGGCCTGGCTGCCGATGCTGCGCGAGCGCATCGCCGGCACGGCAAAATCAGCCGGCATCGATCCGGCGACCCTGAAAACCTCATCGGGCGCGCCGCGCAGGGCCGCTTCCGATCAGCCGGCGCCGCCGGCCGTCGGAATGCCGCCCGGCGCCGCGGTCGAGGAAGTCGAGAAGGCTACCGCCAACGCCTCGCCCTCCCAGCGCCAGGCGATGATCGAGGGCATGGTCGCGAAACTGGCCGCGCGCCTCGAAAAAGAGCCGGACGATGTGGCGGGCTGGACCCAGCTCGGCCGCTCCTACATGGTGCTCAACCAGCCCGAAAAAGCGCAGGACGCATACGCCCGCGCCGCCAAGCTGAAACCCGGCGACATCGCGCTCAAGGAGCAATACGCCGACGCGATCATCGCCGCCGCCGGCAGCGACGACCCGCCGGAAGCAGCCGCCGCGCTGTTGCGCGAGGTGCTCGCCGTCGAACCGCAAAACGAGGAGGCGCTGTGGTATGTCGGTCTCGCCGAGGCCGCCGCGGGAAGGCCCGATGCCGCTCGCGATTTGTGGACGCGACTGCTCGACCAGTTGCCGCAGGATTCCGCAGACCGCCGCGAGGTCGCGGAGCGGCTCGCCGGGCTCAAGCCGGCCCCACCGAAATAGCGCCGAGCTAAACAAGATCCGATCGGATCGAGAGTCGCACGTGTCGCTGCCAACCCCCTCCCCAACCCTCCCCCGTGACCACGGGGGAGGGAGACCCGCAGCGTTTAGCTGCGGGTGAGTGGGGGCCAGCACGGACGACGCTATTTGAGGGGATCGCGCTTTAGTCGAGCCGGTAGAACTTGCTCGCCGTTCCCGAAAACAACGCCGCTTTTTCCGAGGCCGAGCAGCCCGCGGCGATGCGCTTGAATGCGTTCCAGAACACCGGATAGCTGCCGCTGCCCTTGTCGACCGGGAAATTGCTTTCGAACATCGCGCGCTCGGGGCCGAACGCGGCGATGCAGGTCTCGATATAGGGCCGCCACAGCCCGGCCAGGGTCTCCGAGCTCGGCGGCTCGGCCTGCTCGTGGACGTCGAAGCCGAACACCCGCATGCCGAGCCCGCCGAGCTTGATGTAGACGTTGGGGCAGGCCGCGAGCTCTTTGATGCGCGCGCTCCACTCGGCGAACACCGCGTCGCGCTTGCCCTTGTAGCGGCCAAGCCCGATCGCGCCGCCGACATGATCGAGCACGATCGGCGTTTCCGGGAAGGCGCGGGTGAGGTCGATCAGATCGCCGATCTGCGGATGGAACATGAAGGAATCGAAGACGAGGCCGAGCGGCGCCAGCTTGGCGAACCCTTCGCGCACCTTGGGCTGCCGCAGCATGCCGGGCGGTCGCGTCACCGGCGAGCCCCAAGCCGCCTGGTCGGGGTCGGTGGCCGAGATGTAGCGGATGCCCTTGAACCTGCCGCCCCCTGGTTGACCAACTTGGCCGCCGCCGGCCGCGATCTGCGCCTCCAGCACCTTCTCGACCGCGCCGCCCAGCGCCAGGTCGGCATAACCGACGATGCCGGCGCACACCTTGGTCTTGCCATAGGTGCCGCTCGCCGCCATCGCCGCGACCCCGTTGGCGAATTCGACCTCGCCGACCGGCCGCATCTCGACCGGGCCACCGGCGCGATACATCGACAGCCATTCGAGATAGACCGTCGCGGTGATGTTGTGCCCACTACCCGTGTCGGCGAGCAGCTCGGGCAGCAGATAGCGCCCGGTCTCGGGCCGCTCGACCAGATGATGGTGCGGATCGACGATCGGCAACTCGGGCTCGATGATCTCCTCGACATGCCGCGCGAGCCAATCGTTGCGTGCCATGAAATGCCCCGTGGGAGCTACTGTCGGCGCCACCGCTGGTGCTGGAGCTCCCATCGTTTCTCTCCCTTCCGAAGATGGCGCTGATCGCGCCTTTGAGATTCCGCTTCCCGGCGAAAGCCGGGACCCACTCTTCCGCTTCCGAGCATTTGCGGGGTGGGTCCCGGCTTTCGCCGGGAAGCGAGATTAGTTGATTTCAGCGGCGATAGAAGCCTGCTCTAATCGTTCGCCTGCCGCAATGCGTCGCACACGGCCGCGGTCACCTGCTTTGTCGTCGCCGAGCCGCCGAGATCGGGGGTGTGCAGCGACGGGTCGGCGGTCACGCGTTCGACCGCCCGCATCAGCCGCTCGGCGGCCGGTTTCTCGCCGATGTGCTCCAGCATCATCACGCAGGTCCAGAACGTGCCGACCGGGTTGGCGATGCCCTTGCCGGCGATGTCGAACGCCGAGCCGTGGATCGGCTCGAACATCGACGGCGATGTGCGCTCGGGGTTCAAATTCGCGGTCGGCGCGATGCCGATCGACCCGGCGAGCGCCGCCGCGAGATCGGACAGGATATCGGCGTGGAGGTTGGTCGCGACGATCGTGTCGATCGATTGCGGCTTCATCACCATCCGCATCGTCATCGCGTCGACCAGCATCTTGTCCCAGGTCACGTCGGGAAATTCGCCTGCGATTTCGGCGGCGATCTCGTCCCACATCACCATCGCGTGGCGCTGCGCGTTCGACTTGGTGACGACGGTCAGCAGCTTGCGCGGTCGCGAGCGCGCCGCCGCGAACGCAAAGCGGAAGATGCGGGTGACCCCGGCGCGGGTCATCATCGAGACGTCGGTCGCGGTCTCGATCGCCATGCCCTGATGCACCCGGCCGCCGACCCCGGCGTATTCGCCCTCCGAGTTCTCGCGCACGATGACCCAGTCGAGCTCGGGCCCCGACACATGCCGCAGCGGGCTGGTGATGCCGGGGAGGATGCGGGTCGGCCGCACATTGGCGTATTGGTCGAGCGGCTGGCAAATCGCCAAGCGCAAGCCCCATAGCGTCACATGATCCGGAATGCCCGGAGAGCCGACCGCGCCGAACAGGATCGCGTCGAACGCGCGCAGCCGGTCGGCGCCGTCCGCCGGCATCATCACTCCATGCTTGCGGTAATAATCCGAGCCCCAGTCGAAGCGCTCGACAGCGAGCGCGAACCCGCCGTCGCGCTTGGCGCAAACGCCGAGCACCTCCAGCCCGGCCTCGACCACCTCCGGCCCGATGCCGTCCCCACCCAGCGCGGCGATCTTGTGAGTGCGCATTTCTGTTCTCTTGTGACGGGCGCCGCGAAAACGCCCCTCACTCTCCCCGTAAACGGGGCGAGGGGACTAGATTCCGGCGCGCTCCCTCTCCCCGCGAGCGGGGAGAGGGTCGGGGTGAGGGGCTATGGGCCGGACCTACTCCGCCGCGACGGGTTCCGCTTGTGGCATCGGCACCTGGTCGAGGAGCTCGGCATCCCACGGGCCCGGGAAACGGCCGCGGCCGACGGCGTCGCGCGAGAACACGTGGTAGTCTACCGGCCATTCGGCGCGTGGCATCTCGTAGAACACCTCGACGCCGTTGCCGTCCGGATCGCGCAGGTAGATGCCGAGCGAGATGCCGTGATCGGAGATGTGGTCGATCGGCTGACCCTCTTTCTTGATCTTCAGATAGAATTCCTTGAGGTCGTCGAGGCTTTCGAGCCGCCACGCCATGTGGTTGAGGCCGACCTGGCGCTTCTGCTGCAGCGGCGCGTCGTCGCCCAGCTGCATCAGCGCCACCTCGTGCGACTGCTCCTCATCGGCCGACATGAACGCCGCCCAGCCCGGCCGGTATTCGTAGGTGTGCAGGCCGAGCAGGTTCTCGTACCACTCTTTCGAACGCTCGGCATTGCGCACGTAGAGATTGACGTGTTGCAGATACATCGGTCGCTTGGCCATTTTTTCCTCGCTTGCGTTAACGCGTTTACCTCACAAAACCTGGGCGCAATCCTATCACGCCTCGTCGCTCTTCCCCAGAAAGTCGAGCACCCGCTCCATGACCGGCCCCTTCGGATAGACCGCGGCCATCGCCCGGGCGCGGGTCAAGGGGTCGCTGGCGAAAAACCGCTCGTACAGCACCTGCCGGCTGCCGAAACCGCTCACGGCAACGTCCATGGCGAGGCGGAACAGCTTCACCCGCTCCTTCGCGCCGAGCTTGTCGGTCGCCAGATACTGCTCGATCTGCGGCGCGAGCGGCCCGGCGAAATCCTTCTCCGAGGGAGTCAGCAGGAAGCTCGACGACCCCAGCAGGTGCAGGATTTCGACCATCCGCGGGTACGCGGTCATCATCAGATTGCGGGTGCTTTCGACCGGCAGGATCGCCGGGCACATCACCCCCCATTTGTCGATCTCGGCATCGGCCTCGGCGGCGCGATTGCACGAGCGCATCAGCTCGGTATAGAGCATCAGTTCGCCGATCCGCTCCTCGGTGTGCGGCAGATGTGCGTTGCCCAGCGCCTCTGTCATCAACAGCGCCAGGCCAAGAATGAATTCGCATTTGGCGAGATTCTTCGCCGCGCCCTGCTGCGCCGAATGCGCCGTCGAGTGGGTGACGAGCGGCGTCGCGTTGAGCCGGTCGACATCGTAGAGCAGGAACACCCGCTCCCACGGCACCAGCACGTTGTCGAAAAAGACGATGCAGTCCATCTCCTCGAAGCGCGAGGCGAGCGGCGCGTCGAAATGCGAGCGGCCGTGGTCGAAGCTGTCGCGGCAGAGAAACTTGAGCCCCGGCGTGCCGCAATCGATCGAGAAGCTCATCGCGAACGGCGAATGCGCCTCGCTGTGCCGCGCCAGACGCGGCGAATAGACTGCTATTTCATCGGACAGCGGCCCCAGCGTCGCGAGGATGCGCGCGCCATGGACGACGACCCCGGCCGAAGTTTCCTTCTTGACCTCGAGCGCGGTGCCTTCCTCCAGGTTGAACATCCCCGAGGCGTTGCGGCTGCGCTGAAAATTGATCAGCGCATGGGTCAGGCACACGTCGTTCTCGCGCAGATGCTCGACATAACGGCGCATGTTGTCGCCGAACTCGGGCCGCTTCTCGCCGAAGAACTCCGCCGCCGCGCCCCACGCCGCGAAGGTCACGTTCATGAAATCGGGCGAGCGGCCCATCATGCCGCTGGTGGTGCGCGCCCAGTTGAGCATCATCTGGGTGCGCGTCTCCAATTCCTCGCGCGTCTTCGGGTTGGCGAACGAGCGCCCGACCCGGTCGCCCGACGACGGCGACTTGTAGGTCATCACCTTCTTCAGCTTGGGGTCGTGCTGCTGGTCGTAGAGCGAGGCGATCGCCTTGACCCCGCCCGACAGCCCCTGATGCCGCGTCACGTCCTTGACCCGCTCGCCGCCGAGCCACACCTCGCGCTCCTGCGCGCGCAGCCCGTCGATATATTGCTGTCCGGTACGCGCTGGCATGGTCGTCTCCGCGAAGGTGCCCGGCGATGCTAGTGCAAACGCTCCCCCATCGTCACCCCTGCGAAAGCAGGGGCCCAGGGGAAACCGGCACGTCACTCGCCCCTGGGTCCCCGCCTGCGCGGGGAAGACGAAAAGAGAACTAAGCCGCGTGCACCCCGCCCGGCAGCAGGCTCTCGCTGTATTTCGGCCGCAGGATGTCGAGCTTCATCGGAACCGGGGCGCCGATCCACAGCGCGTTGATGCTGTGGTCGTCGTATGAGCTCTCGGTCAGCGGATGGACCATCACGTCGAGCCCGTCATGGTTGAGCATCAGCCACGGCACGAGGTTCTGGAACTCCTCGGTGCGGAAGATGACGTTGAACTGCGAGATCGGGTGCGGCCCGCGCGGCTCGTCCGAAAACCCGCCCGGCTCGACCGCGAATTTGCCGATGATCGTCTCGCGCAGCGCCGCCGCCTTCGGCTTGGTCTCGGCGTCGTAATAGACATGGGCGTGATAGCCCTGGATTTCGCTCATGGTGTTCTCCTGTCTCTAGGTTTCGCTGGATCGCCGGTGAGGCCATCCAAGGCCTCCCTCATCCTGAGGTGCGACCGCAGGGAGCCTCGAAGGACGCAAGCCCGATCCTGCAGCTAATTGGCTTCTAATTTCGCCGCGATCTTTTTCGAGATCTCGGCGCGCCATTCCTCGATCGGCTTGAAGCCGTCCTTGGCGCGGCAGATTTCCTCGGTCTCGGCGACCAGCGTGTCTTCCGGCAGGTCGAGGTCGATCTTGAAGCCGAGCGGCTGCGGCACGTACCACGGGGTGTCGCAGAACATCTCGATCTGGTTGCCCTCGGGGTCCTGGAAATAGACCGACCAGGCATTGCCGTGGCAGATCGGCCGGATCCCCTCGCACCCCGCGTCGCGCACCTTGCGGAACGATTTCTGCACCTGCGGCAGGGTCCCGACATTGAACGACACCTGCTGCACCATCGGCACCTCGGCATCGGTCTGGCGGCCGCGCACCAGCACCACCTGGTGGTGGTCGCTCGGGTTGCGCGACAGGAAGGTGATGCGGCCGTCCTCGGCCCCGTCGCTGACCACGAAGCCGAGCACCCGGGTATAGAAATCGATCATCTTCGGCACATCGTGGACATAAAGCCCGACATGGCTGAGGCGCGGGGCGGTATCCATTGGGAAGTCTCCTGGTATGCGGGTTAATTGTTTCGGGCTGGATCGGCGCGGTGCGTCATTCGACGCCTTGCTCCGCAAGGCACCTCAGGATGAGGCGATTTTCTTCGTGCCATCACAAAACCTCCCTCATCCTGAGGTGCTCCACGAAGTGGAGGCGATTTTCTTCGTGCCATCGCAAAACCTCCCTCATCCTGAGGTGCTCCACGAACTGGAGCCTCGAAGGACGCACGGGCTGAATTCGCTTTGTGAATATGAGCGCGGCCGGCGCCATCTATCAAATCGATTGTTATTATGTTAGACATTCTCTCCATGGATATTCGTGCGGTCGACCTCAACCTGCTGAAAGCCTTCGATGCGCTCCACAACGAGCGCGCGGTGACCCGCGCCGCCGGCCGCATCGGCCTGTCGCAGCCGGCGATGAGCCACGCGCTCTCGCGCCTGCGCGGCCTGTTCGCCGACGACCTTTTCGTGCGCACCCCGGGCGGCATGGAGCCGACGGCGCGGGCGCGCGAGATCGCGCCGCTGGTCTCCTCGGCGATCGAGCAGATCGAGGCGGCGCTCAACCTCGGCGCCGGGTTCGACCCGGCGACCAGCAACGCGATCTTCACCGCCGGGATGGGCGAATACGCCGAGGTCGCGCTGGTCGGCCGCCTCGCGGAAGCCTTCTCGCGCGAGGCGCCCAAGGCGATCCTGCGCCTGCTGCCGCTCAACGGCGCCGACGCCGCCGAGCAACTTGAGCGCGGCGCGATCGACGTCGCGGTCGCCCATCTGCGCGGCCTGCCGCCGACGATCGAGACGACGCTCTTGTTCCGCGACCCGTTTGTCGTCGTCGCCCGCAAGGGCCATCCGATCACCCAAGCCCCGCTCACCGTCGAGGCCTACGCCGCGGAGGACCACGTGCTGGTCAGCCCGCGCGGCGACACCAGCGGCGCGCTCGACCGGGTCCTGCTCGATTTCGGCCTGCGCCGCCGCGTCGCCCTGCTGGTCGCGACCTACCTCGCGGTGCCCGCCGCGCTCGCCGCTTCCGACCTCGTCGCCACCCTGCCGAGCCGCGCCGCCGCCCTCATCGCCGCCCACGCCGAGATCGCCACCCTCCCCCTCCCGGTCGATTTTTCCGCCACCATCTCAATGGCCTGGCACCGCCGCACCGCCAGCGAACCCGCGCAAGCGTGGTTCAGGGAGATGCTGATGGCGGCGGCGGGGATTTGACAAGGCAACCCCACCAGAACTAGGCGATCTTGACCCATCGTCGGGCTGGCAAATCTGAGTGCCGGTACTATTTTACGAGTGGTGACCCGCGTCTGCGCGCGGGTCACCATCGCGCGGATTGTTCCTGGAGACATCTCCCCGACCTTGGCGTTGGAACCTTCGACCGGGGTGTGATCTTGGCGTACAAGAACTCGTGGGCGGAAGTGAAGGCTTCCGCCCACTTTACCCGCCTTCACCCCGCCGGCCTTTCGACCCGCGCGCGGCGAAGCCTGTTTTGTTCGGCCACCTTCTTAAACTCCGGTGCGATCTCGATCAGCTTTTTGACTAAGCCGCTTAAATCGTAGCCATTTGAATCCTGGCCCTTGTTGGCCCTAAAGCGCTCGAACCTTCGGATAAAACCCTTCTTTTCGAGGCTGGTGAGATACGCTTGCACCGTGCGCGGGTGCTTCTTCATGCGGCCCGCGATCGTCTCCTTCGACGGATGCGGATCGTTCCCGCCATACCACCAATGACCGATGAGATGGAGCAGCACATTCAGCTCATCGGGGCTAAGGCCCAACTTTGCCTGGCCCCAAAGCAAGATCGTCGGGACAATGCTATGGCCGCGATCCATCACCGCGTCCGTCCAACGATCGCGCGATTTTGCCTTGTCGGCCTTTGCTAGGCCCGGCAGCATAAAGACGTTCGACAGCTCGGCAGCTGTCATGAAAGGATCAGTAGTGGGAGGTGTCGTGCTCATGACTTGCTAGATGAGCGCAACATCAACACGAAGCAAGAGGCCCCTGTGGTTGCCGGGAGGGCGCTGTCACCTCCCCCTGCTACTTATGCTACCTGATCCCTGCAATGGGTATCCCTAATTCCCGATGCATCCTATTTTGTAGGACGCACACAACCGGGGGCGCCGGGCGTCTGCGGCCGGGGGTCTGAGGCGATACGACCTCCCCAAAAAAGCACGAGGCCTACCTCGCCGCGTCCTCTAAGCGCGGTTCATCGGTGAAATACGACACCTGGCACTCCCCGCCCAGCAAATCGATCTCGAAACGCACCTTGCGCGCGGTGAGGACGGGGCGGCGGGCGCGACCAGCGCCCTGGTCGAGCCGGATCACCCCGGCGCCGCGCCTTTAATCCGCTTCCCGGGTTTATTCCGCTTCCCGGCGCAAGCCGGGACCCATTTATCCGGTGCTCGTACGGTTGAACCATGGGTCCCGGCCTGCGCCGGGGAGCGATGCTGTTGTCACTCCGCCCCCAACAAATCGATCTCGAATCGCACCTTGCACGCGGTAACGACGGAGCGGCGGGCGCGGCTGGCCGGCTTACCCCTCTGAATCCCTCGACATGGACGGATAGGGAATGGTGCCCGGCCCCTCCTTATGGGATAGCGTCGCCCAGGCCAGTATCCTAACGATGCCGGACGACTTCATGAGCTCTTCGAGAGTCCTTCGGCATGCATCCTTGTCTGCATCGTAAGCAATACCCGCAGCCATCAGCCGGACGTCCGGATCGATGTCGTCTAGCAACGGCAACAACTTCGCCAGAGAGCCGGGGCCGCGATCGGCAAGGATTTTTCCGGCGGGGAAGACGTACCGTCGGTTAATCCGATCGGCCGAATAACTGTCCAGCCCACATTTTCCATGTTCGATCGCCCAATGGCGGATGTACCCGACTATCCGCTCGTCGCTCCAGTCGGCATTTAACTGATCGCTCATCGGGTAACCCCGCACGCTCTCAGAAAGTCGAGTCCAAACTGGCGTTGGGTAATTGCGTTGTGTGCCTTGACGATGTCCCGTAATTGAAGCCCGCTTCCCGGCGAAAGCCGGAACCCATCTATCCGCTGCTGGACGCGACCACGGCTATTGCCGCGCGCGTTCCTGGATCATCGCGATGAGACGCGTAATCACATCTTCGACCGGGGTATCAGGCGGAAATTCCACCCTCTTTGTCTTGTCTTCGTGCCAGCCATGCGTCTCCATCGGCTGGTCGACGCGAATTTGGTAGACGCCGTCTCTCTCGACGATGCCCCACAGCCCTTGCGTTTGCCGGTCGAGGACGTACCAGGATCGGGCCCCGGTGGTTTTCAGCAACGGGTCGTCCTTGCCGTGTATCATAGCTCTGGCCTGGTCGCGGCTAATCGGCGGGTTGCCGCGTCCGATGGCCGCTACGATTGCCTGCCGAAGTTGCTCCGTTTGCTTTACTGGCACGGAATCGAGCGGCGTATCAGCAACGTAGAAACCACGCCCTTCAACTCGACACTGCGTGGGAATATGCACAACCCCTTTATACAAACGAAGCGAGATGTCCATTCTAAGAAACCCTCAGTAGCGACTGATTAATATGTAGATGCCGAGTTGGCGAGCGCGTTCTATAGAGGTTGCGATCGCCTGCTGCTGTGCTGCACTACCGCTGTTCTTTGGAACGACAATATCCAAAACTTTCCCTGTTACCTGATCTCCAAGAATCGTGGTGCGTCCCAAGTTCATACCATCGAACGCCGCCAGCTGATTGACATACCCATCGATCTGGCGAGACAAGTTCAGAGGATTGCCGTACCACGGGGCATTCAAGTCGATTGACTTTATGCTTACTGCCACGCCGTCTTCGGAAAAGTCGTCAATGGTCGGGGCATTAAAGGGCAGCGTGCGCTGCCCCCCTAGACGCTGTTGTTCCAAAGCGACGCCACGCGCGCCCCAGCCGAGTTCCCATGCCGTCGCCGGGGGATCGCCGGCACGTTCCTGAGCCCAGCGCAACGCCTCGTTGAGAGCATCGATGTCTGCCTGTGTCGGAGAGTAGTCCGGTTCTGTGAGGGTCTCCAAGGCGGGATTGCCTGGGTCGATCTCTCAGCCTCGCGCGAAGAGCCTCGTACATATCGAGGCGAAACTCGCGCGTGAGGTTCATGAAGTCGCCGAGCAGACCGCCGCCTCTGCTGTTTTCGTCCTCCTCCGCTTGTGCCGGTTGGAACAAAGGATCGGTGCTCGCACCGGCCGGCGCGGGCCATCTGCCGCCAATGAGCGGCGTGGGCGGCGATGTCGGCGCATCCAAATCCAGCGCCAATACGGGCAAGGCGGTGGCATCTGCGGCTGAACCGTCGTCCGTCGTGGCGCCGGCCGGCGAGGTATCCGACGCGTTGGCGTCCGCGTCGTCCTCACCACCGTCCGGCGGGGTATCCGAGGCAGCGGCGTCGCCATCAGCGCCGGCCGGCGAGGTATCCGGGGCCATGGGACTTGCACCGGCTTCGCCGGCGCTCCCGCCCGTCGTCCATTCGCCACCGCCGGGCTGACCGGCCGGAATGCGCGGTTCAGCCGGATCGAAGTCGAACTTGGTGAAACTCGCGACGCCCGCCAGCTGCTTCAATTGCCGGTCGTCGAGCTCCCTGACCGGGATGCGCAGCCCATAAATTTGCGCGAGCGCGAGCTCGCCACGATCGAGGGCTTTGGCGATCCGCTGACCCTGTGCGAAAAGCCAATCCGGATCATCTTGCCCGCGAAGCAAGATGCTCTGGATGTCTCGCGCGGTCTGCCGCCCGACGGCGCGATATCCTGAAAGCGCCCGTTGAACGAGCACGCAATTCGCTCCGAGCACTGCGCCGTCGGCGTCGATGCAAACACCCTTGTTTGTGGGGCCCCTGGGGTGCAGCCGCCACATCGTTTCGAACATGGGCACGACCTATTGACAACAACGTCTGATGAGAACATATAGAGAACAAAATGTCAACAGAAATTTCGCCCTCCCCGGCGATCCTGCTGCATCCGTGCGGGAGGCGGCCGCGCGTTCAGTCGTCTGGATCGCCCGAATGGCCTCCTCGGCCCGTCGCCAGGGTTTGCTGCAGATTTGCTGCAGATATCAACAAAAAGCAGCAAAAACGGCGCGAGTTTCCGCTTGGCTGGAAACACGCGGACAACCGGCGTAACAGGTGGTGCGCACCACCTGTTCCTGGCGCCGATAACAGGTGGATAACAGGTGGTGCACCACCTGTTATCCACCTGTTAATTTGCGTTGCGCCGCCGCGGCACGGGTGGGACCCGGCGAACCCGCTCCTTGTAACCACCTTGCCGCGAGGCCACATAACAACGGTCGACTTTTGGTTCGGCTCGCAATTCGCTGCTCGACAGAGCGCCGGACCGCTTTCCGTAGATACCGACGGTTGACCCGCCCCTCGATAAGCGAGCGGCGGCCAATTGACTTTGAAAGGCGTACTAAATGGCTAGCGGAACCGTGAAATGGTTCAATTCACAAAAGGGCTACGGCTTTATCCAGCCCGATGACGGGTCGAAGGACGTGTTCGTCCACATCTCCGCCGTCGAGCGCTCGGGCATGGGCAACCTGCAAGAGGGCCAGAAGCTCAGCTACGAGCTGGAGCGCGGGCAGCAGGGCAAGACCTCTGCCGTGTCCTTAAAGGCGGAATAGCCCCGCCTTGTGACGCCGCCGGTTCGCCGGCGGCGTCGCGTTTTCCTGGGAGGGGCCATGTCGATACACAAATTCGCCACGGGGCAGAGCGTGCGGTTTTCGCCACACCGCTACGAGGACACTTCCGCGCGGGGGCTCTACACGATCGTGCGCCTGCTCCCCGAAGAGGGCAGCACGCCGCAATACCGCATCAAGGCCAAGGTCGACGGCCGCGAACGCGTGGTCCGCGAAGACCAGCTCGCGCGCTCATAGCGCCGCCATGTCGAACATCATCCTGAAGCTGACCCACGCGCCCTCCGAGATGGAAGACCGCGAGATGCCGCGCCACGCCGGACCGCTGTTCCGCGGCAGTGGCGATATCGATTACCTGTGCGGCAATTGCGGCTTCGCGATCGCGGAGCACATGGGCGCCAAGCAGCATTTCATGCTGGACCACGCATCCTGCGCGGCCTGCGGCGCGACCAACGAGTTTCCGCCCGACCTTTGCAGCTGATCGCCGCGGCCTAGCGCTGCTGCGAGCGGCGAAACCACTTTCCCGACTCACCCTCCGACGCGACACGCTCCTTGGTGCGGGCGATCCAGGCTTCGGCCGCCGCTTCGCTGTCGAAGCTGCTGACCGTGGTCGGCGAACGATCCGGGATGGTGACCTCGACGCCGAACCCGCCGGTCGGCAGCGGGACCACCCGGTAGGTCGCCTCGGCATGGGGATGGGTTCTCATGCCGCTCATATGGGCACAGCCCGGGCGAAATTGAAAACCGAATGTCGCCCGGCGCCGTGAACCGCGGGTTTATTTTGCTGCGTCGGCCATCCGCGGCGCGCTGGCGAAATGCGGCATGATCTCGCGGGCGAAGCGCCGGATGTTCTTGATCGAGCCGCCGAAATTGACGATGACGTATTCTGCGCCGCCGGCGCGCAGCGCCTCCAATTTCCGGCCGATCTGGTCGGTCGTGCCAAAGATCGCGGTGTCGTCGCACAACTGGCGCATCTCGGCCTCGTCGTGCCGCGCGAAGCGCTCGCGCGCGTCGCCCGGCTTCTCGGCGAGCTTGTTGATCCGCAGATGGCCCTGCAGCCGCCGCACCTGCGCCGCCTCCAGCTCCGCGGGCGTGTCGGCGAAATGCACGGCGCGCGCGACCCCGACCTCCATCGGGTCGTATGTTCGGCCCCGCGCGGTCACGTCCTTCTTGAACTGGGCGATATGGCGGACGACGTCGTCCATCAAATCGTATTGGCCGAGCAGCAAATTGTACCCGCGCTCGGCGACCTGGCGCACCGAGCGCTCCGACCCGGCGCCCATCCAGAACGGCGGGTGCGGGCGCGCCGCCGGCGGCGGCTCGACGATCACGTTGTCGAACTGCCAGAATTTTCCCTTGTGGCTGAACGGCACGTTGCTGGTGAAGGCCTTGGTGATGACCGCCATCGACTCGTCGAAGCGGTCGTCGGCCTCCTCCATCGGCATCGCGAACCCGGCGAACTCGTTGTAGCGATAGCCCTTGCCGACGCCGAAATCGAGCCGCCCGCCGGAGAGCAGGTCCAGGGTCGCGGCCTGCTCGGCCAACAGCACCGGGTTGTGCCACGGCAACACCAGCACCGCGGTGCCGAGGCGCAGGGTCGTCGTGCGCGCGCCGAGCCAGGTCAAGAGGTTGAGGCTCGCCGAGACCTGGCCGAACCCGGTGAAATGGTGCTCGACGACAAAGGTCGAGTGGAAGCCCAGCGCCTCGGCCTCGATATTGTTGGCGATCCACTCGCGGAAGCCCTGGCTCGAATCGGTCAGCTCGCCGCCCGGCTCGGGCCGCTTCGCCTGGGCGCTGCCGAAGAGTCCAAACCGCATATCCGCGCTCCTGTTGCCTCTGGCAAAAGGTAAGAGCGCCGCCGCGATATGCAAAATGCCGGTTTTCTATCGTGGCTATAGCGGGACGGCATGAGCTGCAACGCGTCCTTCGAGGCTCCCTTCGGTCGCGCCTCAGGATGGGGTGGGCTATTTGGTGGCATCCTCCCACCACCCTCATCCTGAGGCGCCTTGCGCAGCAAGGCCTCGAAGGACGCACGGTTTTCATCCGGCGCCGATGCGGCTAGCCTAGACGCAACGAACCCCCGCGGAGGACGCCATGCTGATCGTCGACTCGCAGATCCATCTCTGGGAAAACGCCAAGATGTCGGCGCATCACCGGCAGATCCCGACCTATGACGTCGACGACGCGCTGCAGGAGATGAAGGAGGCCGGGGTCGACGCCGCGGTGCTGCACCCGCCGTCTTCCTTAGGCGAGGCGGTCAATGTCCAGGCGGTCGAGGCGGTCAAGGCCCATCCTGATAAATTCTGCATCCTCGGCCATTTCGATCTCGAGGCGCCGAACAAGGAGGAGATCGTCCGCAATTGGCGCTCGCGGCCGGGGATGCTCGGCTTCCGCTTCACCTTCAACCAGCCGCAGCAGAAGCGCTACTGGACCGACGGCTCGCTCGACTGGTTCTGGGCGGCATGCGAACGCGAGAAGCTGGTGGTCGGCCTCCTCGCCGGCGGCAACATGGCCGCCTTCGGCAAGATCGCCGAGCGTTATCCCGGACTGCGGTTGCACATCGATCATTTAGGGCGGCATGGCGGCGGCGCCGGCGGCACCGACGCGGATGCCTGGGCCGATCTCGGCGACATGCTCGCGCTCGCCAAGTTGCCGAATGTCGGGGTCAAGATGTCGGGCGCGCCGTCCTATTCGAGCGAACCCTACCCGTACAAGAACATCCATGGCTACCTGCAGCGGATCTTCGACGCATTCGGGCCGCAGCGCTGCTTCTGGGGCACCGACGTCACCCGCATGCCGTGCTCCTACCGGCAATGCGTGACGATGTTCACCGACGAATTGCCGTGGCTGCAGGGCAAGGACAAGGAGCTCGTCATGGGCCGCGCGGTGTGCGAATGGCTCGGCTGGAAACACCCGGCCTTGGCTTGATTAAGCTTCCATTGAGGCTGTCCGACGAAAATCCGTGAGTTGCGCCGATGACGAGTTCCGAAAAGCTTGGTATCATCGGCGAGCCTGCTTATTCCTGGGTGCGATCATGATCGGTCCGCCGGGCTTGCCGAAATTGGGGCGCCGCGTGTTTTCCTTCGCGGCGGGACGAACGTTGGGGGCGGATGACCGCCATGCCTGGAAATGGGTTATGGGTCTCTACCTCGCGGGGGTGCTGGCGCATTTCGGTCATCACATGGCGTTCGACCTGCCGGCCGATCACATCGATCCGTCGCTCGGCGTGGCGCTGCACAGCGCGCCGACCAGCCTGGTCTGGCCGGCCGATCTGATCCACACCCTGATCGATCTCAGCTGACCGGCGGATCTCCGCCTTTACCGTGATGCGATACGGCACAGCGTGGCGCCGCGGCTGGATGATTGCGCTTGTCGCGATCGCCGTCGCACCCGCCGCCCGAGGCGACGACGCGCCGCCCGCCACCGCACCGGCGGCGACGCCGGCTCCCGCCCGCAGTGCGCAGCCGGCGCAGATCGGCCGCTCGATCCTTGTCGTCAACGATGTCGATGGCCAGCTCAGCGATGCGGCCCCGCGGCACATCGCGGTCAATGACGACATCGTCTTTGCCGAGGACATCACCACCGGTGCCGCCGCCAAGACAGTGATCGAGTTCCGCGACGGCTCGACCTTCGAAATTGGCCCCGACGCGGTGATCCGCATCGACTCGTTCATCTTCAACCCCGAGGAGAGCACCAGCCACAAGGCCATCGACGTCTCGCACGGGGTGTTCCGCTATGTCTCGGGCTATGTCGCCTCCGACCAGGAGGCCAAGGTCACGACGCCGGCCGGCGCGATGGCGATCCGCGGCTCGGTGGTCGAGGGGGTCGTCGATCCGAGCATCCCGGATTTCCTCTTTGTCGGCGAGGGCAACGCGACCTTCACCAACGGCTCCGGCGGCAGCAATCTGGAGGCCGGAGGCGCGATTGCCGTGCCCTCCACCTCGACCCCACCAATGGCGTCCGCCGCGATGCCTCCCGCGGTCGCGGTGCAGGCGATCCAAGCCATCGAGAGGCGTCTGCCGCCGCCTGCCGCGCTCCAGACCCGGCCGGCGGCTAGCGAGGCGTGGCTCAAACAAATTGGCGCGGCCGACCTGGTGCCGGTCGCCGAGCAGCGGCGGAGCGAAGCGGCGGCCGTCGCGCGGCCGATGCCGAACCCGGCGGCTGCCGGGTCGCTCGCCGGTGAGCTCGGTTTGCTTGTCGAAGCCAACCGGCTCGACCTGTTTCGCGGTGGGCAGAACCAGCGGACCCCCGAGCAGAACGAGTTCCTGGCCAGGGCCGCACGCTCAAATCCGGGCGCCGCGGCGGCGCTGCAACGCTACCGGGCCCAGGCGCAGGCGATGCATCGCGCCTCGATGAGCGCCGGCACCGCCCTGGTGATTCACGGGGTCGGCTTCGCGGCGCCGTCCGCCGATGTAATGCGCCGGATCATCGCCGCCTCGGTCCATGCCAACCCGAGCGCGTCCGCGGAGATCAACCGGCATGTCGCCGAATCCTATCAAGGGCCCGATCGCGACGAGCTCATTCACCGCGGCGGAACCGCGACGCCCCATTCCGACGAGCAGCACCCCCCCGCGCATACGCAAAACCACTCGCCGCCGCCCCCGCCGCCGCATAAAGTCGGGCCAAAACCGCCGCCCAATAAGAAGAAGGACAACTATCAGAACCAGAACCAACGCTGAGCGCGGCGGCTGCGTCAGCCCCGCGGTGTCCGTGAGCGGGCGCGCAGAACGTGATACCCCACCGCCATGAGCAGCAAGACGCCGAGTCCGCCGATCAACAGATAGGGTGACATCCCGCTGCTTTGGTCGTCGCCGGTGCCGCCGACGCGGAGCGTCGCCCGCGCGACCTCGCCTCCGGTACGCGCCTCGGCGGTCCACATCCCATCGCGGTCGGTACCGAAATCGAACTTGCCGTTCTTGTCGGTGCGGCCGATTTTGTAGACGTGAGTGGGATCCCCCGGCGCATAGACCTTGACCTCGGCGTCCGCCATCGGCTTGCCGTCTTGGGTCGCGAATTGCACCGTGACGGTGTGCGTGGCAAAGAGGTCGAGCCCGGCGGCCGGCGCCTTGCATGGCAAGAGGACGGCGAGGGCGACGGTGAGGAAATACAGGATCGGCATCGCCCGCCACGGAAACAGGGATCGAGGATGAAAACAACGATCTTCGGCGCCGGCGCGGTCGGCGGCCATCTCGCCGCCCGGCTCGGCGCGGCCGGGGCCGAGGTCGCGGCGGTGGCGCGCGGCGCCCATCTCGCGGCGATCCAGGAGCGCGGCCTCACGCTCCATATCGGCGACGAAACTCTTCACGCGCGCATCCGCGCCACCGACCGACCGGAGGAGCTCGGTCCACAGGACCTGGTCATCGTCACCGCCAAGTCATCATCAATGCCGGAGCTGGCCTCATCGATCGCGACCCTGATCGGCCCCGACACCAGCGTCGTCTTCGCGATGAACGGCATTCCATGGTGGTACCTCTACCGGGCCGAGATGACCGGGCCCCCGCCCAATTTATCGCGGCTCGACCCCGACGGCGCGCTCGCCCGCGAGATCGGCATGGAGCGCGTCATCGGCTGCATGATCAACTCGGCCAATGAGGTGGTCGAGCCGGGGGTGATCCGCAACTCGCCGATGACCCGGAACAAGTTCACCTTCGGCGAGCCGGACGGCACCATCTCACGCCGGGTGCAGGCGATTTCCGCCGAACTCGAGACGCATGGCGTCGCCGCGCCGATCACCGAGACGATCCGCGTCGAGATTTGGGACAAATTGCTGCGCAACCTCTCGACCAGCCCGATCTGCGCGCTGACCGGCGAGCCGATCGGCGTCATCGGCCGCCATCCCGAACTTTTCGAGCTGAGCCGCAACCTGATGCGCGAGAGCCTCGCGGTCGCCAAGGCGCACGGCATCGACGTCGAGGACAATTTTGCCAGCTCCTACGGAACGCGCCCGACTTCGACGCACAAATCCTCGATGCTGCAGGATTTCGAGCGCGGCCGCCCGCCCGAGATCGACGGCATCCTCACGTCGGTGCAGGCCTTCGCCCGCGCCGCCGACGTGCCGACCCCGACGATCGACGCGGTGACCGCGCTGGTGATCGAGAAAGCGCGGCGCTTGGGCCTCTATCCGCCTGCCGAGTGGTGAATTTCCATGAGCCGGCTGCTTCTCCCACCACCCCGGCGAAGGCCGGGGCCCATAGTAGGAATGGGTCCCGGCCTTCGCCGGGATGGTTAATTGGGTGGCTGGTGAAGAAATAATCGCAGCAGCTCCCTTGCTCCATCAGCTGGTGTGCGGTTTCCCTGCATGACCTCGCCCTCGATCTCGGCGAGCCGCCCGGCGACTGCTGGCGCGCCGCGGAATTGCTCTGATAGCCCCTCGCCGATCTCGCGCCGCAGTGCCGCGCGCGTTTGCTCGGCGCGGCGGCGCGACCAGTCGCCGCTCGACTCCAGCACCTCGCGAAATCGCGCGACATCGTCCCAGATCGCATCGACCCCGGCGCCGGTCAACGCCGAGACCGCGCGCACCGGCACCTCCCAGCCGCGCACCGATGGCGGGATCAGGCGCAGCGCGTTGGCGTAATCGGCGGCGGCGCGGTTGGCGTGGTCGAGCAGTTCGCCATCGGCCTTGTTGATCAGCACCAGATCGGCCAGTTCGATGATGCCGCGCTTCAACCCTTGCAGCTCATCACCCGCGGCGGGCGGCAGGATCAGCACGAACATGTCGACCATCTCTGCGACGGTCGTTTCCGACTGGCCAGCGCCAACGGTCTCGACGATGACGGTGTCGAACCCGGCCGCCTCACAGAGCAGGATCGTCTCGCTCGTGCGGCGCGCGACCCCGCCCGTTGTCGCGCCGGCCGGCGAGGGGCGGATGTACGCACCGGCTTGGCGCGACAGTTCCATCATCCGCGTCTTGTCGCCGAGGATCGCCCCGCCGCCGCGTTTCGAGGCGGGATCAACCGCCAGGACCGCCAGCCTGTGTCCGCGTTTCAAGCCACCCAAGCCGAAGCGCTCGATAAAGGTCGATTTGCCGGCGCCGGGAGAGCCGGTGATGCCGAGCCGGGTCGCGAGACCGGTATCGGGCAGGATCGCCGCGATCAGCCGCTCGGCTACCGCGCGGTGGTCGGGCCGCGTCGATTCGATCAGCGTGACGGCACGCGCCAGCGCCCGCCGGTCGCCGGCGCGGAGCGCGGCGGCTAGCTCATCGGAAGGCTGCACACTCATCCTGCGTCCTTCGAGGCTTTGCTTTCGCAAAGCACCTCACGATGAGGATGGAAGTTGGATGGCATCAAGAAATGTCCTCATCCTGAGGTGCCTCGCACAGCGAGGCTTCGAAGGACACACAGCGCTCATCCAGCCGAAATCGTCTCCGCCATCGCGGCTTCGCGGCGGGCGGCTTCCTGCTGACGCGCCCACATCGTCGCGTAGACCCCGCCCAATGCGATCAGCTCGCGGTGATGGCCGCGCTCGACGATGTGGCCGTTGTCGAGCACCAGTATCTGGTCAGCATCGACGATCGTCGACAGGCGGTGAGCGATGATCAAGGTCGTGCGCCCGGCCGCGACCTCGGCGAGGCTCGCCTGGATTTCGCGCTCGGTCTTGGTGTCGAGTGCCGAGGTCGCCTCGTCGAAGATCAATATCTCCGGCGCCTTCAGGATCACCCGGGCGATCGCGACGCGCTGCTTCTCGCCGCCCGACAGCTTCAGTCCGCGCTCGCCGACCACGGTGTCGTAGCCGTCGGGCAGGCGCGTGACGAAATCGTGGATGCGGGCGAAGCGGGCGGCGTCCTCGATCTCGGCGCGGCTCGCGCCGGGGCGGCCATAGGCGATGTTGTAGAGGATCGAGTCGTTGAACAGCACGGTGTCCTGCGGCACGACACCGATCGCGCGGCGCAGGCTGTCTTGCGTGACGTCGCGGATGTCCTGGCCGTCGATCTCGATCGCGCCGACATCGACGTCGTAGAAGCGGAAGAGGAGCCGCGCGATCGTCGATTTGCCAGCGCCGCTCGGGCCGACGATCGCGACCGTATGGCCCGGCTCGATGCGGAAATCGATGTCCTCGAGGATCGGCCGCCGCGGGTCATAGCGGAAATCGACATGGCGGAACGCGACCGCGCCTTCGCTCACCGCGAGCGGCGGCGCGCCATCGCGGTCGGTGATTTCGGGCACGACCTCGAGCAGCGCCAGCATCTGTTCGAGATCGACCAGCGATTGCTTGACGTTGCGATAGACCATGCCGAGGAAGTTGAGCGGCAGGTAAAGCTGGACCAGATAGGCATTGACCAGCACGAAATCGCCGACCGTCATCCGCCCGGCCGCGACCCCCTGCGCCGCCAGCAGCATCACCCCGATCAGACCGCCGGCGATGATGATCCCCTGGCCGACATTGAGCAGGGCGAGCGTGGTTTCGCTCCTGACCGCGGCGCGTTCGTAGGCTTGCAGCGAGCGGTCGTAGCGCTCGGCCTCGTGCGCCTCGTTGGCGAAATATTTGACCGTCTCGTAGTTGAGCAGGGCGTCGACCGACTTGGAGTTGGCTTCGCTGTCGCGCGCGTTCATTTCCTGACGAAACCGCACGCGCCAATCGGTCACCGCGAAGGTGAAGCCGATATAGACCACGATCGTCGCCAGGGTGACCGCGGCGAACTCCCAATCGTAAAGCCGCCACAAAACCCCGCAGACGATCAGGATCTCGATCACCGTCGGGACGATGTTGAAGAGGATGAAGGTCAAGAGGAAATCGACCGCCTGGGTCCCGCGCTCGATGGCGCGCGCGAGACCGCCGGTGCGGCGGTCGAGGTGGAAGCGCAACGACAGCGAATGCAGGTGCTTGAACGCCGATAGCGCGAGGCGGCGCACCGCGCGCTGCTCGACCTTGGCAAACACCGCGTCGCGCAGCTCGTTAAACCCCTGCGAGCAGACCCGCGCCATGCCGTAGGCCAGCACCAGGAAAATCGGCACGACGACCGGGCCGTACTTGCCGCCCAGCGTATCGATCGCGTGCTTGTAGAGAAACGGGACGCTGATATTGACGGCCTTGGCGCAGACCAGGAGCGCGACCGCGGCCACGACGCGCAACCGCAATTCGAGCGAGTCGCGCGGCCACAAATAGGGAAATAGCCCCTTCAACGCCCTCAGCCCGTCGCTCAGCCGGCCTTTGGCGCCGACCATCGCCGAGGGCGGCATGCGGCCCCGGGGGCTCATTGGGACGGACTCATTCGGCAGCCCTCGGCGCGACGGCTTCGACCGGCGGCAGCCGCCAACCGATCAGCGCCGCGGCGACGACCAAGACCATGCCGCAAAAATACGGGCTCTCGCGGCCGAACCCGGCGAACAGCGCGCCGGCCAACAGCGGCCCCAACACGCGCGACAGGCTGCCGACCGATTGCGCCACCCCCATCACCTCGCCCTGCTCGCTGGCGCCGGCGCGGCGCGAGATCAGGCTGTTGAGCGAAGGCTGCATCGCCCCCATGCCGAGCGCGAGGCCGGTCGTCGCCACCAGCAACATCGGCAGCGCCCGCGACAGCGGCAGGACCAACAATCCTGCGGCTATCGAGGCCAGTCCGGCGATCAGCAGCTTTTCCTCGCCGAAGCGCGTGGTCAGGCGGCCGATCAGGCCGCCCTGCATGATCGCTGACAGAAGCCCGACATAGGTGAAAAGATAGCCGGTCTGCGCCGGTCCCCATCCGAGCTGGGCCATGGCCCACAGCGCGAAGGTCGATTCCATCCCGGCAAAGGCGAGGATCGTCAGAAAAAAGATCGCGAGGAGCCGCGCCAGCACCGCGCGGCCCATCGCGTCGCGCAGCACGGTGATGCGGCTGCGGCGCGGCCGCGCGGCGGCGCCCTCCGGCAGGCTTTCCTTCAACAGAAATATAACGCCGAGCAGCGCCGTCACCGACAGCGCGCAGGCGATGAGACCGGGTGCGCGCAAATTGGCGGTCGCCAGATTGTTGCCGGCGACGACCCCGCCCAGCGCGGGCCCGATGATAAATCCCAGGCCGAATGCCGCGCCGATCATCCCCATGCCCTTGGCGCGGCCCTCGGGCGGGGTCACGTCGGCGACATAGGCGTTCGCCGCGGCGATATTCCCGGCGCAGGCGCCGGCCAGCGCGCGCGCCGCGAACACCATCCACAATGCGTCGGCGAAACCGAGCCACAGATAGGCGAGCGCCGCCGCGGCCATGCTGATCATCAGCACTGGGCGGCGGCCGACCCGGTCGCTGAGGCGTCCCCAGATCGGCGCGGTCAGCATCGACATCAGCGAGAACACCGCCATCAGCGCCGTCACCTCCTGCGGCGAGGCGGCGAAGCGCTCGGCGTAGAACGGCAGCAGCGGAATGACGAGACCGAACCCGATCAGATCGACGACGACGATGAGAAAGAGAATGGGCATCTCGGTGCAGGTGATATCGCGCCGGACTTCCCCGGAACAAGGGAAGATCGTGTTTTTGCCGCGCCGGTCTGGTTCAAATCGCCGTAATATCCCAGGCGAGAAGCGCGAAGGGAATGGAACCATGAAGCTCGGCAAGCTCGGCGTTTGGGCGGCGATGGACACGATGACCGCGGCCGAGGGCGCGGCCTTCGCCAAGCGGATCGAGGGTTGGGGCTACGCCGCGCTGTGGCTGCCCGAGAGCCGCGGGCGCAACGTGCTGGTCCACTCGTCGTGGCTGCTCGCCAACACCACGAAGCTGATCGTCGCGCCGGGCATCGCCAACATCTACGCCCGCGATCCGATGGCGATGGTCAACGGTCAGCGCGCGCTCGCCGAGCAATCGGGCGGGCGCTTCCTCCTCGGCCTCGGCGTGTCGCACGTGCCCTCGGTCGAGGGGGTGCGCGGCCATGTCTATGGCAAGCCGGTCGCGACGATGCGCGCCTATCTCGACGCGATGAACGCGGCGCCCTACGGCGCGCCGGAGCCGGCCGAAAAGCCGCTGACCATCCTCGCCGCGCTCGGCCCGCGCATGCTGGCGCTGTCGGGATCCCACGCCGATGGCGCGCACCCCTACAACGTTACCCCCGAGCACACGCACGAGGCGCGCGGCATCCTCGGCCCCGGCAAATTGCTCTGCCCGGAGGTATGGGTGCTGCTCGAAACCGATGCCGCGAAGGCTCGCGCCCTGGGCCGCGCGGCGCTCGCCAACTACATGCGGCTCGACAATTACGTGAACAATTGGAAGCGGCTCGGCTTTGGGGACAACGATTTCGCCGGCGGCGGTTCCGACCGTTTTGTCGACGAGAACGTCGCGTGGGGCGACGAGGGCAAGATCCGCGCCCGCCTCCAACAACACTGGGATGCCGGCGCCGACCATATCTGCATCCAGTCGATCGCTCCCGACGGCGGGCGTAAGCCCGACGAAAAGGTCCTCTCCCTGCTCGCGCCGGGCTGAACGGCCCTAACCTTGACGCGATGGGCCGCGCGCCCGACATTGATGCGGCCACAGAAAGCCAGCGAGATGTATTCCGAAACCACGCGTGCGATCAAAGTGACGGTCCGGCCGTTCTACCTCGACCAGCATTCCTCGCCGGACGAGAACCGCTATGTCTGGGCCTATCACGTCCGGATCGAAAACGAAGGCGGCGAGACGGTGCAGCTACGCAACCGGCATTGGCGGATTACCGATGCACTAGGCCGGCTGCATGAGGTGCGCGGTCCCGGCGTCGTCGGCGAGGAGCCGTTGCTGCAGCCCGGGCAAAGCTTCGAATACACCAGCTCCTGCCCGCTGACGACGCCGTGGGGCTCGATGGTCGGCGACTATGAGATGGAGACGCGGGGCGGCGAAAAGTTCCTGATCCGCGTCCCCTCATTTTCGTTGGAAAGCCCGCAAGAAAAGCGGCGGCTCAACTAGGACGCAAGCCCGCCGTGTCCACGCGATCCGCGGCGACAAGGAAACCCCGATGAACGACATTGCCAAGCCGCCCGTCACCAAGTCTGTCTTAATCCCGCCGTCGCGCGACGAGGCGCTCGACGCGGTGCGCACCCTCATTCGCTGGGCCGGCGACGATCCTACGCGCGAAGGGCTGCTCGGCACACCCGACCGGGTGGTGCGCGCCTATCAGGAATTCTTCAGCGGCTATGGCGAAGACCCGGTCGCCCTCCTACACCGCACCTTCGAGGAAATCTCGGGCTACGACGAGATCGTCCTGCTGAAGGACATTCGGTTCGAATCGCATTGCGAGCACCACATGGCGCCGATCATCGGCAAGGCGCATGTCGCCTACCTGCCAAACAACCGCGTCGTCGGCATCTCAAAGCTGGCGCGGCTGATCGAGGTCTACGCCAAGCGGCTGCAAATCCAGGAGAAGATGACCGCGCAGGTGGCCAACACGATCGACGAGGTGCTGCGGCCAAAGGGCGTCGCGGTGGTCATCGAGGCGGCGCATCAATGCATGACGACGCGTGGCGTCCACAAGCCTGGCGTCAACATGGTGACGAGCCGCATGCTCGGCATCTTCCGCACCGATCCGACGACCCGGCGCGAGGTGCTGTCGATGATCGGTACCCCCGCCGGCAGCGGCGGCGGGCACGTTTAGCCAAGCGAAAGTCTGAGCCGCTCTATTGCTCGTCACCCCCGCGAAAGCGGGGCCCCAGGGCAACGTTCCATCGCCCGCCCGGGGTTCCCGCTTGCGCGGGAAAGACGATAGATAACTAGCTACCCCGGCGGCGGCTGGGGCGCGGCGATCTCACGGATGTTGGGGGCGCCGGGCGCGCCGAAGGTCAGGCGGATCTTGTATTTCTGCCAATCGCGGCGATAGGCGACCGGGTCGGGCAGCGTGATTTGGGCGCCGGCCGACATCATCAGCAATTCGGTGTGGCTGGCGTAGACCCCAACGGTAGCTCCGGCGTTCGGCAACATCGTCGGCGCGACGTCGCCGAACGCGGCGTCGCTGCGCCACGGGCTGGCGATCGCTTGCGACCCGCCATTGGCCTGCAGCTTGTTGTTGACGTCGAGCCACGAAGCCGGCGTGGCTGTGCCGTCGGGCGCTACCAGTTCCGCGGCGCGCAGCGGCAGATTGTCGAGCACGTCGATCTTGATCACGTTGACGTTGCTGCCGGGTCGGAACGTCGCCCTGACGTGCTCCGCCGGAAGCGGCGTTAGACCGCCGTTTCCTGCGCAGCCGGCGAGCCACAGCATATACGGCAGAATGAACAGTAGGCGGCGCATCGTATCCCCGCTTCGCGGTCGGGCGGTTGTTGCGGTGTAGCGCGAACCGGCCGCACCGCAAAGCGGAATGCGTCGCCGGTGGCAGCCGCGGAACCCCCGTGGCACAATCGCCCACGGCACGCGAAGGGAGGATCGAGCATGGATGGGCAAACCGCGGTCGCCGGCGATATCGGCACGGTCGAGGACCGGTTCTTCACGCTCCGCGATTTCCGCCTTACCAACGGCGAGACGATGCCGGAGGCGACAATCGCCTACGAGACTTACGGGCGGCTCGCCGCGAACGGGCGCAACGCGGTGCTCCTGACCCACGGCTTCACCAGCAGCCATCGCCAGGCCGGCCGCAATCCCGCCAACGGCAACAACCCCGGCGCGTGGGACGGGCTGGTCGGGCCCGGCAAGGCGATCGACACCGACCGTGTCTTTGTTGTCGCCTCGAACATGCTGGGCTCGTCGTTCGGCTCGACCAACGCGGCCAGCCGCAATCCCAAGACCGGCGAGCCCTACGGTCCCGATTTTCCCAACATCACGATCCGCGACATCGTCGCCGCGCAAAAGGCGCTGCTCGATTCGCTCGGGGTCAAGCATCTGGTCGCGATCGCCGGCCCGTCCTATGGCGGCTACCAGGCGTTCCAGTGGGCCGTCGCCTATCCCGACTTCATGGATGCGATCGTGCCGGTCAACACCGCGCCCTGGGCCTCGGTCAACACCGACAAGCAGCTCGCCGAGGTCACCGCGCGCCTCGCGACCGACCCCGAATGGAACGGCGGGCGCTATTACCATGCCGGCGGCTGCAAGAACGTGCTGACCGAAATCCGCCTCGAGACGCTAAGGCGCTATGGCAATGACGAGGTGCTGAAGCCGCGCTTTCCCGATCCCGCCGAGCGCGCCGCGGCGATGCGCAAGAACGCCGCCGACTGGGCGGCGAAATGGGATGCCAACTCGCTGATCATCCTGCGCCGGGCGCTCCTGGGCTTCGATACCCGACCGGATTTTGCCAGGATCAAGGCCAAGGTGCTCTATGTGCTGTGCCGCACCGACGCGCTGTTCCCGCCGAAGATCGCGCCCGGGGTCATGCAGGCGCTCGAGGCGGTGGGGGTCGAGGCGCGCTATTTCGAGCTCGACAGCGATCTCGGACATTCGTCGAGCGGACCCGAGCACGGCAAATGGTCGCCGACCCTGCGCGAGTTTCTGGCCCCGCTCTACGCGCGGCTGGGCTAGATCCGCTTCCCCGTAGGCGGGGAGGGAGTTGGGGTGAGGGGCGTGGCTGGCTTGAAACTCAAAACCCTCGGCCATGCCTCGATCGCGCTCTACCGCGAGGGCGAGCCGCCGCTGTTGTTGACCGACCCCTGGCTCGTCGGCTCGGTCTACTGGCGCAGCTGGTGGCTGCAGCATTATCCCGACGCGGCGGAACTCGACTGGCTGGCCGGCGCGGCCAACGTCTACATCACCCATGAGCATCCCGATCATTTCCACATGCCGTCGATCCGCCGGCTGGGAAGGCGCCCGCTCTATTTGTGCCCGGCGCTGTCGGAGACCGGCTTTGTCGCCCACCTGCGAGAGCACGGCTATCGCGCCGAGGTGATGCCGCCGTCGCGGTGGCGGCCGTTGGACGGCGGCGTTTCGCTCTTGTCGGTGCCGCTGTGGAACGACGACAGCCTTTTGTTGATCGACGCGCCCGGCGCGCTGATCCTCAATTTCAACGACGCCAAGCCCCCGCCGCCGGTGATCAAGGCGGTGCGCCGCCTGGCTGACCGTCTGGCCAAACCGCGCATCCTGTTGGCGAGTTATTCGCCGGCGAGCGTCATCAACAGCTTCAGCGATGCCGGCGGCCCCATCACGCTCAAGCGGTCGGAGGACTACGTGAGCTATCTCTGCAAGCTGTGCGAGCGGCTCGGGGTCGATTATTTTCTACCGTTCGCGAGTCAAGCGAGCTTCGAGCGAGCCGACAGCGCCTGGGCCAATCGCTATCGCACGAATTTTGCCGATCTCGAGCGCACGTGGCGCGGATCAACCCGATTGCTGCCGCCCTATACGACGCTGGCGCTCGCGGATCTAACCCATGAATCGACACCGTCGGACGATTACCGGCCCGCCCCGGCGGAACTGCGGCAGGCGCGCACCGACGCGCGTCTCGCCGAAGAAAATGCGGCGGTGCTGACCGAGGCCGATGCCGCCGGTCTGCAGCGCAAGCTGAACCTGTGGCGCTGGCTGCTGTGGCCGCTCTTCCCGCGCGGCTTCGCGTTCGAAGCCGGAAACACTGCGCTGGTCTACGATCCGCGACGCGGCCGAGTGCGGTTGGAGCCCGCCGGCGATTACGGCGATTTCGTCGTATCGGTGCCGACGCTGACGCTCAAGGAAGCATTGGCGCACGACCATTTGAGCGATTTGGGCATCACGATGTTCGTCCGCATCCGGCTGTTGCGCCCCCTCGATCCGCGCAAGGTCTACGGGCTTTTCGTGCTGTTCCAATTCGACGATTACGGCCACATGCGGCGGCCGATCGCGTTCCTTCGCTGGGTAGGGTACGGATTGCGCCGGAGTTTCCCGAGGCGTCTGCCGCTGCCGGAGCGCCCGGCCTAGCGCGACGCGCCGCGGCGGTGATTTTTGAGGTATTCGAGCGCGGCGTTGAGCTGGGCGTCCTGCGGCGTGCCGATCACTGCCGGGATGATCGGGTGGTCGCTACCGCTAGGAGGAGGCTCGGCCGCGGGCGGCGGAGCGCTCTTGTCGGTCGGCGCCAGCGCGCCGGTAGCCTTCAGAGTGCCGTAGAGATCGCTTTCATAGGTCATCAGCGCGTTGGCGACCTGCTGATCCTTGGGCAGCGGGACCACCGCCTCGGGAGTGATCCCATGGCCCTGAATCGAGCGGCCCGAGGGGGTGTAATAGAGCGCCGTCGTCAGCCGCAAGGCGCCGTGGCCCTCGATCGGGATGATGCTCTGCACCGATCCCTTGCCAAAGCTGCGGGTGCCCATGATCTCCGCGCGGTGGTCGTCCTGCAGCGCGCCGGCGACGATCTCCGAGGCCGAGGCCGAGGCGCCGTTGATCAGCACGACCATCGGCACGCCGCGGATCAAATCGCCGTTGGGCGGCGCCTCGTAGTCGCGGTTCTCGTCGGGGTCGCGGCCGCGCGTCGTCACCACCGTGCCGGAGTCGAGAAAATCGGCCGCGACCTCGACCGCCGAGTCGAGCAGCCCCCCGGCGTCATTGCGCAGGTCGAGGACAAAGCCGGCGAAGCTGCCGCCCGCTTCCTGGCGCATCTTCGCGATCGCGTTGCGCAGCTCGGCGGCGGTGTTTTCGTCAAAGGTGCTGATCCGGACATAGCCGATATGGCCAGGCTGGAGCGCGAACTTTACCGACTCGACCTTGATGATCGCGCGGGTGACGCTGACATTGAACGGCGCCTTGCCGCTGCGCGCGATGGTCAATTCCACCTTTGTGCCCGGCGCGCCGCGCAGCCGGTTGACGACCTCCTCGATATCCATGCCGACAAGCGGTTGACCGTCGGCCTTGGTGATGCGGTCGCCCGGCGCGATCCCGGCGGCCGCGGCCGGTGTGCCCTCGATCGCCGAAATCACCTGCGGCACGCCTTCGTCGACCGAAATCTCGATCCCGACCCCGCCGAACTCGCCGCTCGTCGTGGACATCAGTTCGCGATACTCGTTTTCGTCCATATAATCCGAATGCGGATCGAGGCGGGTCAGCATGCCCTTCAAGGCGCCGAGGGTCAGCTCGTCGGGCTTAACCGGCTCGACGTAGTTCTTCTCCACCTCCTTCATCGTCTGCTCGATGAGGGCGATGTCGGCGGGACTGGCGCTCGAGTTGTCGCCGGCCGCCACCGGCTGGCAGCCGCTCAGCATGATGCCGCCGACGAGCGCGGCGGCGAATGCTCGGGCCCACGGCAATGGCGGCCTACGGTTGCGATCAGTCATCGCGGTCGGGCTGGTTGTCGGGGTGCGCCGCGGCAAACGCGTCGAGCCGCATGCAATTGGCATGGATCCGCGCGATCGTCGGATAGGGCGAGAGGTCGAGGTGGTAGCGCTCAGAATTGACGACCTGCGGTACGAGCGCGACATCGGCGAGGCCCGGCGCATCGCCGTCGCAAAACGCGCCGGTCCGCGAATCCGCCGCGAGCAGCCGCTCGAACGCCTCGAAGCCGGTCGCGATCCAGTGATTGTACCAGGTCTCGATCGCCGCTTGGTCGTGGCCGAGCGGGCGGCCCAAATAGCGCAGCACCCGCAGATTATTGATCGGGTGGATGTCGCAGGCGACGACCGCAGCCAAGGCGCGTACCCGTACGCGTCCCAGCGAATCGCGCGGCAAGAGCGGCGGGTCGGGATGCGTCTCGTCGAGATATTCGATGATCGCCATCGACTGGATCAGAATATGCCCATCGACCTCGAGCGCCGGCACCAGGCCTTGCGGGTTGACCCCGAGATAATCGTCGCGGCGCTGGTCGCCGCGGCGCAGGTGAACAAACCCGTCCTCCCAGGCCAGGCCCTTGAGGTTCAGGGCGATCCGCACGCGGAACGCCGCCGACGATCGGAAAAACCCAAACAGTTTCATGGGGGGAAGGATGGCTGTCGCTTGCTGCGGGCGCGCGACGTTACTCCGCCGCCGCGGCGACGGGAAGGACGCCGATCCTGATTTTGTCGTGAAAGCGCGCGTCGCGCGCGCGCCGGCCCGCCTATTGCCGCAAATGCAGCGCGTTTTGTGTCTCTTCGTGGCGCCGGATGTCGTTGCGCGGCATGCTGCCTACGGCGGCCGAGCGCTGCAGATCGATTTCGTTCGCCGGCAGCTGGACCGGGAGTGCGCCGCCCGCCGTCTCTTCCGGCACCAGCGCATGCCGGTAACAGGCCTCGCGCTCGTCCGCGTCCAGCCGATTGAACTTGTGGTCCTGCAGAAAGCACATTTCGAGAGCCTGCCGCTTGGCGGGGTCGCTCGGATACGCGTCCAGATAGAGGCTGCGAATCGCCCCGGCGAAGTTGGGCGCGACGCTGCCGCCCGCGACGATGACGGCGGCAAACAAAAACCTCCTCGACCACCGACCCATAACACCCCCTTTGCTCGGCCCGCCTTCTCAGGCGAGGCGGACCGGTTGCTTAGCGGCGAATTGTCACATCTCCCCCGCCCGAATGACCGGGCGCCCCGACAAACCCCGCGACCAGATCGAGAAATTCGCGTAGCACGATTGGCTTGGCGACGTAAGCGTCGCAGCCGTGGTCGAGCGCCTTTTTTTCGTCGCCGGCCATCGCGAAGGCGGTGACCGCGACGATCGGAATTTCCCGCGTCTCGGCATTCGCCTTCAATTGCCGCGTCACTTCGAGCCCCGACATATCGGGCAGCTGCAGATCCATCAGGATCAGATCGGGCTTGTATTGCCGCGCCCACTCGACCGCGACCGCGCCCTCGCCGGTCGACAACACGCCATAACCGTGGGCTTCGAGGACATCGTTGAGCAATTTCATGTTCAGCTCGTTGTCCTCGACGACAAGTATCCGCTTCGCGGCGGCCCGAGGGAGTTCTGCGCCCAGCATCGTTCCCGTTTGTTGCGTATCGGTTAAGTATCGCCGGGTAATCGGGCAGCCCGGCGCCTGTCCAGGAGGTTTGTGGGGAAATTGACGGTTAATTTCGTAAAACGCCACCGATTTTCTATGCCGAGCGGAACGCCGGGCGGCGGCTGCTGCGCGATGCTCGCGCTCGCCGGCTTGGTGCTGGCCGCCGCTGCCGCGCCGCCAGCCCACGCGCAAGATGTGGCGGCGAGCGAGGCGGCGCACCGCGCCGCGCTGATCGCCGCCTTGCCGGCCGACGCCGCGAAGCGCGTGTTCGGGCTGATCGCCAAGCCCAGCGCTGGGCCGCCGCGCTCGATCGGCAGCTACGCCAAGGGCTGTATCGGCGGCGCGGTGCCGCTGCCGCAGGAAGGGCCGAATTGGCAGGTGATGCGGCCGGCGCGCAACCGTGCCTGGGGCCATCCGGCGCTGATCGCGGCGATCGAGCATCTCGCCGCGGGTCTTCCCGAGGCCTGGCCGGGCTTGCTGGTCGGCGACATGGGCCAGCCGCGCGGCGGCCCGATGGTGACCGGGCACGCCTCGCACCAGATCGGCCTCGACGCCGATATCTGGCTCACGCCGATGCTGGCGGGCCGGCTGAGCCTCGCCGAGCGCGAGAACCTGCCGGCAAGGAGCGTCGTCGCCGCCGACGGCAACGATGTCGACCGGGCGGCATGGGGTCCGCAATACCGCAAGCTGATCGAGACCGCCGCGCGCCTGCCCGATCTGGCGCGCATGTTCGTCAACCCGGCGATCAAGCGGGCGCTGTGCCGCGAGGCCGGCACGGATCGCGACTGGTTGCGCAAGGTGCGGCCGTGGTGGGGGCATGACGACCATTTCCACATGCGGCTCAACTGTCCGCCCGGCCAGCCGCTCTGTCAGGATCAGGATCCGCCCCCGCCGGGCGACGGCTGCGGCAAGGAGCTCGACTGGTGGTTCACCGAGGAGGCGAGGCATCCCAAGCCTGGCCCGCCGGAAAAGCCGCTGCTCGTCAGCCAATTGCCGCCGGAATGTGCGGCGGTCGCGGTTGCTCCACCGGCGCAATAACGCACCCCCGCAAAGGCCGGTGCCCACTCTTCGGCGCCAGAGACGGCGGGTAAGCGGGTCCCAGCTTGCGCCGGGAAACCATTGTTAGTGCAGCCGCGGCGCCTTCAGGAGGCGGGTGCGGTCGGCCGAGGCGATGCGCACGGTGATCGGGTCCTTGTCGCGCTGGATTTGCAGCACGACCTCGCTGCCGGCGGGGCCGCTCGCCCAGATCCGGCGCCAGAACGAGGCGAGGCTCGACACCGGATCGTCGCGTACCGCGAGGATGCGGTCGCCGGGCTTCAGGCCGCTCTTGATCGCCGGGCCGCGCTCCGACATGCCGGCGACGACGACCGCGTTCTCGTCCTCGATCTCGGCGGCGTAGAGCCCGAGCCACGGGCGCGGCGGCCGGTTGGGCCGGCCGTAGGTCAGCAGATCGTCGAGGATCGGCGGCAGCAGATCGATCGGCACCACCATGTTGACATCGCGCCGCAGCTCGCGGCCGTTCGAGCGCTGGACGTGCAGAGAGCCGATGCCGATCAGCCTGCCATCGGCGGCGATGAGCCCGGCGCCGCCCCAGAAGGGGTGCGCCGGCGCGGTGAAGATCGCGCGGTCGAGCAGGTATTCCCAATGCCCGGCGAATTCTTGGCGGGCGACAACTTGCGCGGCGATCGCGTGGCGCCGCCCGCCCTCGGCGGCGATCACCACCTTGTCGCCGGCGCCGACCCGCAACCCGATGCCAAGTTCGATCGGCGGCACGTTGAGGCGTCCCAGCGCCTGCACCAGTCCGAACCCGGTTTCCTGGTCGTAGCCGAGCACCGTCGCCGGCACCGCCCCGCCGACCCCTGAGGTCAGCCAGATCGACTCGGCTTCGGTGATCAGATAGCCGATCGTCAGCACCAACCCGTCCTTGCGGATGAGGACGCCGCTGCCGGCACGCTCGGTGCCGAGCGTCGACGCGGTGAACGCGTCATCGGGGATGGTCGCTTGCAGGCCGAGAACCCCGGTCAGCGTTGTGTCGAGATCGTACCCGAAATCCTCGCCTTTCGGCTGAATCTCGGTTGGAATTTCCCAGTCGATGGTGCGCGGCATCTCGCAGCTCGTCGGTGGTCGGTGACTCAGTATAACGCAGCGAGAGTGCGCTGCGCTTTCGCCGTTGTCAAAATTCTGGAACGCCGGCGCGAGCAGGCGGGCGCTTGACAAGCCAAGACCACCTCAATATCTAAGCAGCACTCTTACCCCTAGAGTGCTAATTCGAGTCGTCCCAGGGACATCAAAGCGAAATCGAGGAGGATTTTATGGCATTTCGGCCATTGCATGACCGCGTGCTGGTTCGGCGCGTGGAATCTGAGGCGAAGACATCGGGGGGCATCATCATCCCCGACACCGCCCAGGAAAAGCCGATGGAAGGCGAGATCGTGTCGTGCGGCCCCGGCGCCCGCGGCGAGGACGGCAAGCTCGTCCCGCTCGACGTCAAGAAGGGCGACCGCGTGCTGTTCGGCAAATGGTCCGGCACCGAGGTCAAGCTCGACGGCGAAGAGCTGATCATCATGAAAGAGTCCGACATCATGGGCGTGATCGCCTGACCGCATTTGGAGGAACACGAAAATGGCAGCCAAGGAAGTTAAGTTCTCTACCGATGCGCGCGATCGGATGCTCCGCGGCGTCGACACCCTCGCCAACGCGGTCAAGGTGACGCTGGGGCCGAAGGGCCGCAACGTCGTGCTCGACAAGTCGTTCGGCGCGCCGCGCATCACCAAGGACGGCGTCACGGTCGCCAAGGAGATCGAGCTCTCCGACAAGTTCGAGAACATGGGCGCGCAGATGGTCCGCGAGGTTGCCTCGAAGACCAACGACCAGGCCGGCGACGGCACCACCACCGCGACCGTCCTGGCCCAGTCGATCGTCAAGGAAGGCGCCAAGGCGGTTGCCGCCGGCATGAACCCGATGGACCTGAAGCGCGGCGTCGATCTCGCCGTCGACGCGGTGGTCGCCAACCTCAAGACCCAGTCGAAGAAGATCTCGACCAGCGAAGAAATCGCCCAGGTCGGCACGATCGCCGCCAACGGCGACCGCGACACCGGCGACAAGATCGCCGAGGCGATGCAGAAGGTCGGCAACGAGGGCGTGATCACGGTCGAGGAGGCGAAGAGCCTCGAGACCGAGCTCGACGTGGTCGAAGGCATGCAGTTCGACCGCGGCTACCTCTCACCCTATTTCGTCACCAACGCCGAGAAGATGCTGGCCGAGCTCGACAACGTCTACATCCTGATCCACGAGAAGAAGCTGTCGGGCCTGCAGACGATGCTGCCGGTGCTCGAATCGGTGGTGCAGAGCGGCCGTCCACTGCTGATCATCGCCGAGGACGTCGAGGGTGAGGCGCTAGCGACGCTCGTCGTCAATAAGCTGCGCGGCGGACTCAAAGTAGCCGCGGTCAAGGCGCCCGGTTTCGGCGACCGCCGCAAGGCGATGCTCGAGGACATCGCGATCCTGACCGGTGGCCAGGTGATCAGCGAAGACCTCGGCATCAAACTCGAGAACGTGACGCTCGACATGCTCGGCCAGGCCAAGAAGCTGCGCATCGAGAAGGAGAACACCACGATCATCGACGGCGCCGGCAAGAAGGCCGACATCGAAGGCCGCTGCACCCAGATCCGTCAGCAGATCGAGGAGACCACCTCCGACTACGATCGCGAGAAGCTGCAGGAGCGGCTCGCCAAACTCGCCGGCGGTGTCGCGGTGATCCGCGTTGGCGGCTCGACCGAGGTCGAGGTCAAGGAGAAGAAGGACCGGGTCGATGACGCAATGCACGCGACCCGCGCCGCGGTCGAGGAGGGTGTCGTCGCCGGTGGCGGCGCGGCCCTGCTCTACGCCTCGCGCGCCCTCGACAAACTGACCCCGAGCAACAACGACCAGAAGGTCGGCATCGACATCGTGCGTCGCGCGCTGCAGGCGCCGGTGCGGCAGATCGCCGAGAACTCCGGCACCGACGGCTCGATCATCGTCGGCAAGCTGCTCGAGAGCAAAAGCACGACCTACGGCTACGACGCGCAGAAGGGCGAGTTCACCGACATGATCAAGGCGGGCATCATCGACCCGACCAAGGTCGTGCGGCACGCGCTGCAAGACGCCGCGTCGATCGCCGGTCTCTTGATCACGACCGAGGCGATGGTCGCCGAGAAGCCGGAGCCGAAGGGACCGCCGATGATGCCGCCGGGCGGCGGCGGCATGGGCGGCATGGACTTCTAAGCCGTCCCGACCAGCGCTTAACCAAGGACTGCCTGTCCGTGGCGACACGGGCAGGCAGTTTTCTTTCTTGGCTGTCATTGCGAGCGCAGCGAAGCAATCTCGTGCCGATTGACGCTCGCCCGCACGAGATTGCCGCGTCGCGCTGCGCGCTCTTCGCAATGACAGGATTTGGAAATGAGTGACATTACCATCCGCCCCGCGCGGCGCGCCGACCTACCGGCGATCGTCGCGCTGCTGGCCGACGATCCGCTCGGTCAAACGCGCGAAACCGTCGCCGACCCGCTCCCCGCCGCCTATTGGCAGGCCTTCGACGACATAGCGGGGCAAAGCGGCAACCACCTACTCGTCGCCGAACGCGGCGGCGCGGTGGTCGGGTGCCTGCAGATGACGGTCATTCCCGGGCTATCGCGCCGCGGCATGAAGCGCGGGCTGATCGAGGCGGTCCGGGTCGCCGCAGCCTGCCGTGGGCTGGGGATCGGCGAGGACCTTATTCGCCACGCGATCGAAATCTCTCGCGCCGCGGGCTGCGGTCTCGTCCAGCTGACCAGCGACAACACACGCACCGACGCGCACCGCTTCTACGAGCGCCTCGGCTTTGTCGCCAGCCATATCGGCATGAAGGTGGCGCTCGACGAATAGACGCGCGGCGCGCAACCCTGCGGCCCGCCGCGGAATCCTTGTCATGCGGCGGCCCGCCTCCCATACTGAGGCTATGAGGCGGATTGTGACCGATCCCGTGCTGACGGCGGAGCCGCCGCCGCCGGCGCGGCTGTGCGATCACCCCGGCTGCGAAGCCGGCGGAGACTATCGCGCGCCGCGCTCGCGCATCGAGCTCGATCACTACTATTGGTTTTGCCTCGAGCATGTGCGCGGCTACAACGCCGCCTGGAACTACTATGCCGGCATGAGCGAGCGCGAGATCGAAGCCGAGATCCGTCGTGACACGGTGTGGCAGCGGCCGAGCTGGAAGCTTGGCGAGCGCCATGGTCCGGCCTACGAAGCGCGTGTCGCCGACCCGTTCGGTCTCTACAATGGCAAGGGCGCGAAGAGCGGCAAGGAGCAGCGCCGCAACGGCTCCGATGCGGTCTCGCGCGTCGCCTCGGCGCGCGAGCAGGCGCTCGCCGTCTTCGACATCGACACGCCGTTTACCCAGACGAGCCTCAAGGCTCGATATAAGGTGCTGGTCAAACTGCACCATCCCGACGCCCACGGCGGCGACAAGGAAGCGGAGGAAAAGCTGAAGATCATCAACCAGGCCTACACCACGTTAAAAGCCAGCTACTTCGCTTGAACCTTCAGCAGGACCCGCCGCCCAACCGATCCACGATCAACCCGAGAAAGTCCGACCGAATGCCAACCGTTCAACAAGCGGAACCCGCCGTTACGCCTACCGGCATGCCCGACATCAAGGTCTCGGTGCGCCAGACCTTCGGCATCGACAGCGATCTCGAAGTGCCAGCGTTCAGCCAGTCGAGCGAGCACGTGCCCGATTTCGACGAGGCCTATCGCTTCGATCATGACACGACGCTGGCGATCCTCGCCGGGTTCGCCTTCAACCGGCGTGTGATGATCTGCGGCTATCACGGCACCGGGAAATCGACCCATGTCGAGCAAGTCGCCTCGCGGCTCAATTGGCCGTGTATCCGCGTCAACCTCGACAGCCATATCAGCCGCATCGACCTGATCGGCAAGGATGCGATCGTGCTGCGCGACAACAAGCAGGTCACCGAGTTTCGCGAGGGGCTCCTGCCGTGGGCGCTGCAGCATCCGGTGGCGCTGTGCTTCGACGAGTACGATGCCGGCCGCCCGGACGTGATGTTCGTGATCCAGCGCGTGCTCGAGGTCGAAGGCAAGCTGACCCTCCTCGATCAGAACCGGGTCATCCGGCCGCACAAGGCGTTCCGCCTGTTCTCGACCGCCAACACGGTCGGCCTCGGCGACACGACCGGCCTCTATCACGGCACGCAGCAGATCAACCAGGGCCAGATGGACCGCTGGAACATCGTCGCGACCTTGAACTACCTGCCGCACGACGCCGAGTGCAACATCGTGCTGGCGAAGGTGCCGACCTACGACAACGAGGACGGCAAGCGGAAGATCAGCGCGATGGTCGCGCTCGCCGACCTCACCCGCAACGGCTTTATCAACGGCGACATCTCGACCGTGATGTCGCCGCGCACGGTGATGACCTGGGCGGAGAACGCGAGCATCTTCAACGATCTCGCCTTTGCCTTCCGGCTCACCTTCCTCAACAAATGCGACGAGACGGAGCGGCCGGCGGTCGCCGAATACTACCAACGCTGCTTCGGCACCGAGCTGCCCGAAACCGGGGTCAACGCGACGCTGATGTAGGAAGGGCTTAACTCCGCATGGCGCAGGATTTCTCGCCGACCGAGATCTTCAAGCGGGCGACCGCGACGACGTTGCGCTCGATCGCCGAAAATGACGAGGTCAACGTCACCTTCGGCCCCGAGCCGGCGGGGCTCGCCGGCAAGCGGGTGCGGTTGCCCAACCCGGCGCGCGACCTGCCGGCCGACGAGGTCGCGCAATTGCGCGGCGCCGCGGACAGCCTGGCGTTGCGGCTGCGCTACCATGACGACGGGGTGCACGCAAAGCGGCTCCCGGGCGGACCGCTGGCGCGGGCGATCTTCGAATCGCTCGAACAGGCGCGGGTCGAGGCGCTGGGCTCGCGGCGGATGCCCGGGGTCGGGATCAACCTCTCGGCGATGCTCGACGAGCAATATCGCCGCCAGGGCTTCGAGCGGGTCACCGAGCGCACCGAAGGGACGATGGCCGAGGCGGTGCGCCTCTTGACCCGCGAGGCGCTGACCAAGGAGCCGCCGCCGCCTGCCGCGCGCAAGGTCGTCGATTTGTGGCGCCCCTGGCTCGAAGGCAAGATCGCCAAGGATCTCTCCGAGCTCGACCGCCAGATCCTCGACCAGGATTCCTATGCCCGCGCCACCCGCCGGCTGATCCAGGACCTCGACCTCGATCTCGGCGAGATGGACGATTCGGCCGACGATCAGCAGAGCCAAGGCGACGAGGCCGACGGCGAAAACCAGACCGACAGCGGCGAAAGCGCGACCTCCGGGGCGCAGCCCTCGATGGAGGGAGCGCCGGCCGACGGCCCGACCGACGACGCCGAGCAGGACGGCGACGCCGATACCGACGGCGAGATGATGCCCGGCGCCAGCGATGACGATCCCGGGCGGCCCGGCCGGCCGGGCCAGATGCCGCGCGGCCGCCCGGACGAGAACGCGATCTACCGCGCGTTCAACACCCAGTCGGACGAGGTCATCGACGCCGACAAGCTCTGCGACGCGGACGAGCTCGGCCGGCTGCGGCATCTGCTCGACCAGCAATTGTCGCATCTGCAAAGTGTCATCGCCCGGCTCGCCAACCGGCTGCAGCGCCGGCTCTTGGCGCGGCAGACCCGGGCCTGGGAGTTCGATCTCGACGAAGGCATTCTCGATGCCGCGCGGCTCGCCCGCGTCGTCGCCAACCCCGTGCTGCCGCTCGCCTATAAGCGCGAGCGCGAGACCGATTTCCGCGACACGGTCGTCACCCTGCTGATCGACAATTCTGGCTCGATGCGCGGCCGGCCGATCACCGTCGCGGCGATGAGCGCCGATATCCTGGCACGCACCCTTGAGCGCTGCGCGGTCAAGGTCGAGATCCTCGGCTTCACCACGCGCGCGTGGAAGGGCGGCCAGTCGCGCGAAAGGTGGATCGCCGCCGGCAAGCCGCCCAACCCCGGCCGGCTCAACGATTTGCGGCACATCGTCTACAAGCCGGCCGACGCGCCGTGGCGCCGCGCGCGCCGCAGCCTCGGCCTGATGCTGCGCGAGGGCATCCTCAAAGAAAATATCGACGGCGAGGCGCTGGCCTGGGCGCACAACCGGCTGCTGACCCGCACCGAAGAGCGCAAGATACTGATGGTGATCTCGGACGGCGCGCCGGTCGACGATTCGACCTTGTCGGTCAACCCCGGCAACTACCTTGAAAAGCATTTGCGCGAGGTGATCCACGACATCGAGCGCACCGGCGAGGTCGAATTGACCGCGATCGGCATCGGCCATGACGTGACGCGCTACTACCGCCGTGCGGTGACGATCGTCGATGCCGAGCAGCTCGGCGGCGTGATGCTCGAACGCCTCGCCGACCTCTTCGAGGAGGAGAATTCAGGGCAGCACCGGGTCAGGAGCCGGCGGGCGGCAGCTTAACCGCACGACCTTATAGTGCTCGCCTGGCCTTGAGCGCCGCGGTCAGAGTGCCTTCGTCGAGATAGTCGAGCTCGCCGCCGATCGGCACGCCCTGCGCGAGACGCGAGACGGTGGCGCCAGTTTGCGCCGCGCGGTCGGCGATGTAATGCGCCGTGGTCTGCCCGTCGACCGTCGCGTTCAAGGCGAGGATCAGCTCCATGCCGGGTGAGAGGCGGGCGATCAGCCGGCCGATGGCGAGGTCCTCGGGCCCGACGCCATCGAGCGCCGACAGAGTGCCGCCAAGCACGTGATAACGGCCGCGGAAGGCGGCGGTGCGCTCCAAGGCCCACAGATCGGCGAGGTCCTCGACCACGCAGATGAGGTTCGCGTCGCGCCGCGGGTCGCGGCAGATGGCGCACGGTTCGACCGTGTCGAGATTGCCGCAAGTCGCGCACGGCCGGATCGCCGCCGCGGCGTCGCGCATCGCCGCCGCGAGCGGCTCCATCACGCTCTCGCGCCGCTTGATCAAGTGCAGCGCCGCGCGTCGCGCCGAGCGCGGCCCGAGCCCCGGCAGCTTCGCCAGCAATTGGATCAGCGTATCGAGCTCGGACATCGCGCTCTAAGGCACCATCGTTACCATGCCGACGTCTTGCAGCGTGCGATAGGTGCCGACCCAACCCGGACCCTGGCGGTGCAGCGTGACCTCGTCCGGGCCGCAATTGCCGACGGTCATCGACAGAATTACCGTATCGCCCATGGTCCGGCCGCTGAAATTCGCCCAGTCGGCGCAGGGCGACCCGCTGAAGGACACCCGGCCGACAAACTCGCCGGCGGCATTGACGACCACGCTGTCGAGGTGGACCTGCCCGCCCACTCCAGGGTATCGGCCGCTCGCCCAGGTGCCGTAAAGCCCGATCGGCGATTGCGCCTGGCTCGCCGCGGCGAAACCCAGGATTCCGGCTGCTGCCAACAGCGCGAGGGCCATTCTTCTCACGGTCTTGTCCCCTCAGTTGGCGAGTTCGAGAATATCGAGCCCGTTCAACCGGTCGATCAGGAACACCAGGCCGCGCGACTTGTCGACGAAGACATCGTTCGACTGCACAATCGTCTGCCCGGCGCCGGGTTTGGGCATAAAGCTGTCGACCTCCTCCGGCCGGTACGGGTTCGAAATATCGACCGCGCGCAATCCGCCGCCAAACCAGGTCACCAGGATAATGTTGCCGTTGACCGTCTCCTGCGGCTGGTGCGCGCCAAACCAGCACAGCGGGTCGAACGGCTCGTCATGCGGCACCGTCCAGGTCGAGATCGGCACCGGGTGCGCCTCATCGGTGATGTCGACGATCCACATAAAGGCGTTGGGCGAGGGGGTGAGCCGGTCGGCGACCTCCTCGTCGGTGACGACAGCGACCTTGCGCCCCATCAGCTCATAGGGGATCGGCAGCACGGTGTGGGTCGGACACGGATAGGGCGGGCTCCAGTCGAGGCCGCTGATGAAGCAAGGGTGCCGCAGATCCGCGCAATCGAGGATCACGAACCCGCCATGCCAATAGCTCGTGTAGAGCCGGTCGCCGCGCCGCAGCGGATGGTGGCAGCGATGCCGGCGGCCCGGCCAGGTCGGGGTCTCGCCGCCTTCGGTCCATTGGCCGGGCATGTGCCATTTGCCGATCGCCTCGGGCTTGGTCGGGTCGGCGAGGTCGAGGATCACGACGATGTCGCCGAGATATCCCTGCTCCTCGGACGAGATATAAGCGTAGCGCCCGTCCGAATCGAAGCGGTGCGAACCGCCCGATTTGTAATGCCCGATCTCGCGCGGCCGGGTCTTGTCCTTGACGTCGTAAACCTTGATCCCGCCGGCCCAGCCCTCGGGCTTCTCGGGGTTGCGGGCGCGGAACAGCTCCTGGTTGACCAGCATCACATCGCCGTGCACCCGCACCTTGTGCGAATGCATGAAGCTCGGGATCTCGATGCGGCTCGTGATGCGCGGCTTCCGCGGGTCGCTGACATCGACGATCGAAGTGCCGTCGGGCGGCCCCATATGCCCGACATAGGCGTGGTTGCCCTCGGCGACGACCTGACCGCCGCCGGGAACGTCGAGCTTGGCGAGATGTTTCAAGACGGCCATGGCTACCCCTCGTGCGTTCACGAGACGCTAGCACGCCGCCTTTATGGCCGCATCCCGATCAATGTGCGCCGAAATGCGCTATCGCACGTGTTCCGGTTTGCCCTTGCGCTTCGTCGCGGCGAATTCTTCGAGTTGTTCCTCGGTCATCGATTCGTACATCGATTTCGAGGCGCCTTTTAAGGCGCTGACCTTTTGCTCGCCGCGCTTGGCCGCGAGCGCCGCGCCCGCCGCCTTCTGCTGCGCCTTGGATTTCGCCGGCATCGTCTCACCCTCATCGAGATTTCAGCTACCCGGCAAACGCGCGCCGATCACCCGGGTTCTCCGTGCTATCGCCAGCAATGCCATCGCACGCGGCTGGACCAAGTTATTTGTCGAGCCAGATCGTCGCCAAATCCTGGTTGACGTAATGGCTGGGGCTGATCTTCCAGCCTTTGACATAGCTGCGATAGGGCACGATGCGGTAGCGCCAGAGGAGGAAAATCTCGTGCGCCTCGGTGTCGAGCACCCGCTTCTCGAACTGGCGCATCAGGTCGCGCTGCCGCGCGAAATCGGTCTCTCGCAGCATCCGGTCATAGAGATCGACCTCCTCGGGATCCTCGTAGTTGCCGAAATTGAACGGCGAGACCGAGTGCGGCAGGTATTTGGTGCCGTCGAGCAGCGGGTTGACGATGGTCTGGCAATCGCCGTCGAGCGCGGCGGCGAAATCGCCGCATTCGATCGCCTCGCCGTAAGGACCGGTCGCCAGCACCCGCTGGGTTGCCTTGACGCCGATCTTGCTCCACTCGTCGATCGCCCAGGTCGCGTTGAACTTGTAGGGCTGATCGACATTGCGGTTGAGCAGTTCGAAGCTCAGCCCCTCGGCGCCGGCTTCCTTTAGCAGCCGCTTCGCCTCGTCGCGCGATTTCGCGATGTCGGGCCAGTAGCCCGCCAATTGCTGCAATTCCTCTTTGGTCGCCGCGAGCGGCGAGCCAGGAAACCCGACCCCGCCGACGGTTTTCTCGATGGTGATCCGCGAGAGCGCCGGCGCGTCACCCCAGCGGTCGATCGCCAAGCTCAGCGCGCGGCGCACCCTTGCATCGTCGAACGGCTTTCGCTGATGGTTGGGGGTGATCAGCGCCCCGCAGTTCCAGTCGCTCTCCTGAACCGTGAGCTGATCACCGAGCGCGGCCTGAAGCTCGTCGCGCGTTGCCGGCGGAAAGCCGCGGAACTCGATCGCCGCGCGGTCGCCCCGGATTGCGGCCACCCGGGTCGCCTGCTTGTCGGCGAAAATGCCGGTGAAACCGTCGAGATAGGGCAGTCCCGGGCGGTAGTAGTCGGGGTTGCGCTCGCCCGAAATCGATTGCCCGGCCTGATATTCCTTAAAGCGGAAGGGACCCGAGCCCAGGATGTTCTTCTCGTACCAGCGCGGGTCGCGGTCGAGGACCGCCTTCTGGTAGATGAAGGTAAAGGGGTTGGCGAGCGCCGGCAGAAACGCGGCGGTCGCGAATTTGAGGCGGAAGACGACGGTATTCGGGTCGGGCGCCTCGACCGTGTCGACCATGATCGAATAATAGCCGCGCTGCGCGCTGATCACCCCTTCCGGCGGATTGATGATCTCGTTCCAGCTCGCGGCCACGTCGTAGGCGGTCAGCGGCGACCCGTCGTGGAACCTGACATCCTTGCGTATCGGGAAGGCGTAGGTCCGGCCGCCATCGGTCGGTTCGGGGATCGCGGTGCAGACATCGCAGACGAATTGGGTCGTCTCGGACGGGTTGTCCGGGTTCGCCCGGATCAGCACGCTGTAGAACGGCGCCACCGCATGGATCGTCGCGAAGGTGTTCTCGCGATGGCCGTCGAAGCTCGGCGGCGCGTCCGCCGGGATCATGTAGGTCAGCGTCCCGCCACGCTTCGGCGACTCGTCCGCGGCTGCTGGCAGGCTCAGTGACAACAGGATAGTCACGCCCGCCACAAACGCTCGATGCATGGTCATCTCGCCTGCCGTTGCGCGATTTTGCACCGTTTTCGATAGCATTGAATTGTCTTGAGCCGTCGCATCAATCGCGCACGGCCCGTCCCGAAACTTGCCGCGCCCCTCTCGGCACCTGATATAGTGCGGTGGGAGGTCGGCGGCGGACAGGTCCCTCGCCAACCCGGTCAGGTCCGGAAGGAAGCAGCCGTAACGAGTTCCGGCCTGGGTCGTTCGTTCGGTCTCCCACCCCGTTTCAGCACAGGTCGATGACCGACGCCGCGACCCATTATCGCGTGCTGGCCCGCAAGTACCGGCCACAGACCTTCGCCGAGCTGATCGGTCAGGAGGCGATGGTGCGCACCCTGGCGAACGCGATCGCCAGCGGCCGGGTCGCGCACGCCTTCATCCTCACCGGGGTGCGTGGGGTCGGCAAGACGACGACGGCGCGGATCATCGCGCGCTCGCTCAATTGCATCGGCCCCGATGGCAGCGGCGGGCCAACCGTGTCGCCGTGCGGCGTATGCGAGCATTGCCGGGGCATCGCCGAGGATCGCCATGTCGATGTGATCGAGATGGACGCCGCCTCTCGCACCGGGGTCGACGACATCCGCGAGCTGACCGAGGGGATGCGCTACCGCCCGGTCTCTGCGCGGTTCAAGGTCTACATCATCGACGAAGTCCACATGCTGTCGAAGAACGCCTTCAACGCGCTGTTGAAGACGCTCGAAGAACCGCCGCCCGACGTCAAATTCGTCTTCGCGACGACCGAGATTCAAAAAGTGCCGGTGACGGTGCTGTCGCGCTGCCAGCGCTTCTCGCTGCGCCGCGTGCCGATCGATCAGCTTGTCGCGCATTACAAGACCATCGCCGAGGCGGAGGGAGTGGAGATCGCGCCCGGCGCGCTGGGCCTCATCGCACGCGCCGCCGACGGCTCGGTGCGCGACGGGCTGTCGATCCTCGACCAGGCGATCGCGCTCGCCAACGGCCCGATCGCCGAGGACGCGGTGCGCGACATGCTCGGCATCGCCGACCGCAGCCTGATCTTCGACCTGTTCGAGACGGTGTTGAAAGGCGATGCCGCCGGCGCGCTCGACCGCATGGAGGCGCTTTACCAGGGCGGCGCCGACCCGCTCTCGGTTACCCAGGACCTGCTCGAGCTCGCGCATTTCCTGACGCGTTTGAAGCTCGTGCCCGATGCCGGGGCCGGCGACCCGATGGCAGAAGGCGACCGCGAGAGGGCGCAACCTTTAGCGGCGGCGTTGGCCATGCCGGTCCTCGCGCGCACCTGGCAGATGTTGCTGAAGGGCATCGAGGAGGTGCAGACCGCGCCCGCCTCGCGTCAGGCGGCCGAGATGGTGCTGGTGCGCCTCGCCTATGTCGCCGATCTGCCGGTGCCGGCCGAGTTGGTCAAGGGCATCGACCTCGGCACCCTGCCCGCCGCGCCGGCGCCGGTCGTATCAAAGCCCGCGCGGGCCGCGGCCTCCGAGCCTGAAGAGGCGGTGATCGAGCCGGTCTTTGTCGAGCCGTTCGCCAGCGCGCCGCCTGCGCCGATCGCCCGGCCGCGCGCCGACAGCGGCAATACCGCGCCAGTGATGGTCGCCGCGGAACCGGAGCCACAGCCGGAACCGCTGTCCGTCGCGCCGCCGAGCGGCTCGCCACTCGACCCGATGCCACAGAATTTCGTCGAGACCGTTGCCCTGTTCGACCGCCATCGCGAGGGGATCACCGCGGCCCAGCTCCGCTCGCAGGTTCATCTCGTCGCCTTCGAGCCCGGGCAGATCGAGTTTCGCCCCGCCGAGGGCGCGCCGCGCGATCTGGCAAGTCGGCTCGGCCAGAAATTGAGCGAATGGACCGGTACCCGCTGGGTCGTCGCCGTGTCGCAGGAAGAGGGCGCGCCGACCCTCGAACAACAGCAGCAGGTGCGCGTTAGCGAATTGGAAAGCGAGGTCGCCCAACACCCCCTGGTGCGCGCTGTGCTCGACGCGTTTCCCGGCGCGACGATCGCCGCGGTGCGCGAGCGGTTTGTCGCCGCCGCGCAAGCTGCCGGCGATGAAGACGGCGCCAACGAGGACGAGCCCGCGAACGGCGAGGAGGACGAACCATGAAGAATCTCGGCCAGCTGATGAAGCAGGCTCAGCAGATGCAGCACAAGATGGCCGAGATTCAGGCGCAGCTCGAGACCATCGAGATGACCGGGGTCGCCGGCGGCGGCATGGTCCAGTTGACGCTCAACGGCAAAGGCGATTTGAAGAAGATCAAGATCGACAAGTCGGTGCTCGACCCCAATGACAGCGAGGTCGTCGAGGATTTGATCGTCGCCGCGTTCAACGACGCGCGCCAGAAGGTCAACGCGCACACCGAGGCCGAAATGCACAAGCTGACCGGCGGCCTAAACCTGCCCGGCGGGATGAAGCTGCCGTTCTAGGGCTATTCCGCCGCGGCGAAATCGCTGGCAACGACCTCGCGTAAGAGGCCACGCAGCGCGGCGGCACGCTCGTCGCCGAACGCCTCGCCGAACCGCCTTTGCGCCTCGTTCCAGCGCTCGACCGAGGCCCGATAGCGGGCGAGCCCGGCCTCAGTCAGGCACAACTCATGGCGGCGCCGGTCGGCGCGGCTCGGCGCGACCTCGATCAGCCCGTCGCGCTCCAGCGGCAAAATGTTGCGGCCCAAGGTCGTGCGGTCCATCACCAGCAAATTGGCCAAGGTATTGATCGACATCGGTCCGGCGTGCCGTAACCGCGACAGGATCGCGAATTGCGTGGCGCGCAGCCCGGTTGGCGCGAAAATCTGATCGTAGAATTGCGTCACGTGCCGGGCGGCCTGGCGGATGGCCAGGCAGTTGCATTCCTGAAAGCCGGGCTTGTCGGCGTCTGTCATCGGCGCATCTCAACTCTAGACAAAGGCGCATATGCGCTCTTATATAGGTGCATATACGCCTGATCGGGCGCTTTGTGAAGCAGAGGATATCATGTCGCTCGCGCCGGCGAACCCAACTGCGTTGAGCAATCTCGCCGCGGTGCTGCCGGTCACGGCGCCGCCACCGTCCAGCGCGCCGCCGCGCCCGGCGCTCGACCCCCGCACAAGCCGGCTGATCGAGGCGCCGATCGCCGCGACGCTCCTTCGGCTCGCCGCCCCCAACATGCTGGTCATGGTCGTGCAGGCGAGCCTGGGTCTGGTCGAAACCTATTTCATCGGCTGGCTTGGCACCGCCGCGCTGGCGGGCATCGCGCTGGTGTTCCCGGCGGTGATGCTGATGCAGATGATGTCGGCCGGCGCGGTCGGCGGCGGCATCTCGTCGGCAGTGGCGCGCGCTTTGGGGTCCGGGAGGCGCGAGGACGCCGACCGCCTCGCCCTTCATGCGGTCGCGATCGGGATCGGTTTCGCGCTCGTGTTCAGCGCCGCGGCGCTGCTGTTCGGACGGCCGCTCTACCGGGCGATGGGCGGCAGCGGCGCCGCGCTCGATGCCGCGCTCACCTATTCCAATGTCGTTTTCGCCGGCATGGTGCTGATCTGGGTGTTCAACGCGCTCGCCAATGTCGTGCGCGGCACCGGTAACATGGCGGTTCCGGCCTGGGTTAGCATCGGCGGCACGGTGATCCTGGTGCCGCTGTCGCCGTGCCTGATCTTCGGCTGGGGGCCGTTCCCGCGGCTCGGCATCGCCGGCGGCGGCGTGGCGCTGATCGTCTATTACGCGATCGGGGTCGGGATCCTCGGCTGGTACCTCGCCTCGGGGCGCAGCATCGTGCGCCTGTCGCTGCACGGCTTGCGGCTCGAAGCCCGGCTGTTTCGCGAGATCCTGCGGGTCGGCGCGGTCGCCGCGCTGATCACCGTGCAGACCAACGCGACGGTGGCGATTACGACGGCGCTGGTCGGACGGTTCGGCGCGGCGGCGATTGCCGGCTACGGTGTCGGCTCGCGTCTCGAATACCTGCTGGTGCCGCTGGTGTTTGGGCTGGGAGGGCCGCTGGTGGCGATGGTCGGCACCAATATCGGCGCGGGGCACGGCCGGCGCGCACTGCGCACGGCATGGATCGGCGCGGCAATCGCCTTTGGGCTGACCGAGGCGATCGGGCTCGCGGCGGCGGCGCTGCCGCTCGCCTGGCTCACCTTGTTCGACCGCGACCCGGCGATGCTCGCCGCCGGCAGCGCGTATCTGCGCGTCGTCGGGCCGTGTTACGGGCTTTTCGGGCTCGGCATGGCACTCTACTTCGCATCGCAAGGCGCGGGCCGGCTGCGTTGGCCGCTGACCGCGGCGGTGACGCGCTTCGCGATCGCCGCCGGCGGCGGCTGGCTCGCCTTCCGGCTGACCGCCGATCTCACCTATGTCTTTGCCGCGCTCGCCGTCGCGCTGGCCGTGTTCGGCGCGATCAATGCCGGCGCGGTCGCCGGCGGCGCTTGGTTTGTCGCGCGGCCGGCGAGGCTGTGATGCAATATTTCGAGGATTTCTCGGTAGGACAGAAATTCGCCTCGGGCCGGCTGACCATCGACGCCGCGGCGATCAAATCATTCGCCCGCGAGTATGACCCGCAGCCCTTCCATCTCGACGAGGAGGCGGCGAGGGAAAGCCTGTTCGGCGGACTTGCCGCGAGCGGCTGGCACACCGCGGCGCTGACCATGCGGCTTATCGTCGGCAGTGAATTTCGCCCGGCCGGCGGTATTCTCGGCTTCGGCGGCGAGCTCGCCTGGCTGAAACCGGTGCGGCCGGGCGACGAGTTGCATGTCGAGGCCGAGATCCTCGAAACCCGGATGTCGCGGTCGCGGCCCGGTCAGGGCATCGTCAACGTGCGGGTCGCGACCCTGAACCAGCACGGCGACATCGTGCAGACTTTCACCCCCGCGCTCCTGGTGCCGCTGCGGGCTGCTTGATCCGGTGCTTAAGCTGGAGCGGGTGAAGGGAATCGAACCCTCGTCGTAAGCTTGGGAAGCTTCTGCTCTACCATTGAGCTACACCCGCGTCCCCGCGCGGATGATAGGCGATCGCCGCTTCGATGCAAGACGCTGCCGCCGCGGCGCCGGCGCGGGCAAAGCCGCGCTACCGCGTACAACCTTACGTATAGCTTAAAAAAAGACGAAAATCGGGCAAATTCAAGGCTAACAGCCCGATTGACAATCGCCGCGCTAGCCCCGTTCACAATTTTTACGCTAGGATTTTGTGCCCCAATGCGCACTTCCGCTATTTCACGTTCAGAGGACCTATGCACGATCACCGCACGGGCCATGACCCCGAGGATCCTCAGCCCGTCCAGCGCGTCGAAGCCAAGGTAAGATGGTTCAACGCCAGTAAGGGTTTCGGCTTTGTTGCGATGACCGACGGCTCGCCCGACGCCTTTCTGCCGATGGCGATCCTGCGCCGCGCCGGCTACGAGGATGTGCGCGAAGGCGCTTCGATAACCTGCGAAATCGGCGCCGGCACCAAGGGGCCACTGGTCACGACGGTGCTCAGCATCGACCTCAGCACTGCGGTCGAGCCGGGAATCGGCGGTGACCGGCGCGGCACGCGCCCGACGAGCACGCTCGAAGGCGCGGTCAAATGGTTCGAGCCCGACAAAGGTTACGGCTTCGTCTCGCCCGACGGCGGCGGCAAGGATGTGTTCATCCATATCACCGCGCTGCGCCGCAGCGGGCTCGACATGCTCGACCCGGGTCAACGGGTGCGTGTTGAGGCAATCGACGGCCGCAAGGGATTCGAAGCCGATCACATCGCCCTGATCTGAGCGCGTTGGGCGCAAATCGCGTCCGCCGCGCAACTTGCGCGCGATCCAGCGGCCGGTCCGGTTGCCGCAATCGGTCACCGCGGCCGCCCCCTGCTCGCGAGAGGTTTACAAACGGCCTCACCGGGGGCACTTTCGGGTTGCAGCGGTGGCCGCTTCGTGGCGACCGCGACGAAAGCGCTCTGATGGACCTTCGCGATACGATCCGCACCTACCGCTGGGTTTCGGGATCATACGATTTCGTTTTCGGCCCGGTGTTTCATCCCGGTCGTAAGGAAGCGGTGCGCATCGCCAACGACCGGCCCGGCCAACGCATCCTCGAAGTGGGCGTCGGTACCGGTTTGTCGCTGCCGCATTTCCGTGCCGATTCGCACGTCACCGGCATCGATGTGTCGGCCGAGATGCTGGCCAAGGCCGAGGCCCGGGTCGAGCGCGAGAAGCTCGCCCATGTCGACGGCCTCCATCTGATGGATGCCGAGCATCTCGAGTTTGCCGACAACTCGTTCGACGCGGTCTTGGCGCTTTACGTCGCGCCCGTCGTGCCGAACCCGGCGCAATTCGCCGCCGAGATGCGCCGGGTGTGCATCCCCGGCGGGACGATCGTGCTGGTGAATCATTTCATGAGCGAGAACTGGGCGCTGCGTTTTTGCGAGAGGCGCCTGGCGCACCTCGCCCGGCATATCGGATTTCACCCCGACTTCGAATTCGACGCCTTTATGCGCGACAGCAAATTGACCGTGCGCGAAATCCGCCCGAGCAACCTCTTCGGCTATTGGCGCCTGTTGCGCTGCGTCAACGAAAAGGACGCCTCGACCCTGAACTAGACGTTCGCGCCTTTCCACAGCGCGATCTCCTTGAGTAGCGCTTCGACCGCGCCGCCGGCGAAGCCGAGACAGACCTCGTCGACCAGCCGCCCGTCTTTGATCCTGGTCTCGGCGGCGGTGATGGTGACCTCGCGCGCCAGGGTCACGCGCGACAGACAGGAATCGAGCGCCGTCTTCATGTGCTCGAGGCAGCGCGCGCCGCCCAGCGGCCCGCGCGACGTCGCCATGATCGCCACCGGCTTGTAGGCCAGCACCGAGGCGAAAGCCGGGCGCGATGCCCAGTCGATCGCATTCTTCAACACGCCCGGGATCGAGTGGTTGAACTCCGGCGCGCAAAACACCAGGCCGTCGGCCGCCTCGATATCGGCGAGCATCCGCTTGACCGGCGGCGGGCGCTTTTCGCCCTCGAAATCCTGGTTGTAGAGCGGGATCGGCGCGAGGTCGTAGAGCTGCAGATCGGCGCGGTCGGCGAATTTCTCGGCGAGCGTCGCGAGGATCGCGTTCGAGTACGAGCCGGCGCGCAAGCTGCCCGACATGCCGATAAGGCTGACCTTGGCCATTGTTGTGTTGTCCCCGCAAAAGAACCGGCGCCCGTCATAGCGAATGCCCCTCGCCAATGGCAACCTTTCCCCGCAAATTGGGGCGCATGACGCTGCGTGTTTCCCGCCGCGGGCTGGTCCCGCCGTTCATCGCGATGGATGTGCTGCGCGCCGCCAATGCGCGCGCGGCGGAAGGCGAGCGGGTGCTCCACCTCGAGGTCGGCCAGCCGGGCACCCCGGCGCCCCAGAAGGTGCTCGACGCGGCGCGCCAGGCGCTCGCGGACGACCGCATCGGCTATACCGATGCCGAGGGCATCCCGCCGCTGCGCGAGGCAATTGCCGCCGATTACCGCGTGCGCTACGGGGTCGCCGTCGATCCGGCCGAGATCGTCGTCACCACCGGCTCGTCGGCGGCATTCCAGCTCGCCTTTCTGGCCGCGTTCGAGCCGGGCGACCGGGTCGCGCTCGCCGCGCCCGGCTACCCGGCCTATCGCAACATCCTCTCGGCGCTCGGGCTCGAAACGGTACTGATCGAGGTCGGCGAGAACGCGCACTACCAGCCCAACCCCGAACTGCTCGCCGACATCCCCGATCTGGCCGGGCTCATCGTCGCCAGCCCGGCCAATCCCACCGGCACGATGATCGCGCCCGCCGAGCTCGCGCGCCTCGCGGATTATTGCCGCGAGCGCGGCATCCGCCTCGTCTCCGACGAGATCTATCACGGCATCGTTTACGAAGGCGCGGCCGAGACCGCGCGCGCCTTCGGGCGCGACGCCATCATCGTCAACTCGTTCTCGAAATATTACAGCATGACCGGGTGGCGGCTCGGCTGGATGCTGGTACCGCCCGACCTCACGCGTTCGGTCGAGTGCCTGGCGCAGAATTTCTACATCTCGCCGCCGGCACTGTCGCAGCGCGCCGCGGTCGCGGCGTTCGATTGCCGGAGCGAGCTCGACGGCCACGTCGCGCGTTACCGCGCCAACCGCGATCGGTTGATCACGACGCTGATGAAGACCGGGCTGACCCGCTTCGCGCCGGCCGACGGCGCGTTCTATCTTTATGTCGATGTCTCGGCGCTGACCCGCGACAGTGAAACCTTCTGCCGCAAGATGCTCGCCGAAACCGGCGTCGCGATAACCCCCGGCCGCGATTTCGACCCGATCCACGGCGGCGACTGGGTCCGCCTCAGCTTCGCCGGCTCGAGCGAGGATATCGAAGAAGCCGCCGCGCTGCTGGCGGCTTGGCTGCCGAGGCAGGGCTAGCCGCGAAGCGCCAAAAGTATAACCACGGAGACACGGAGGGCACGGAGACGCCGTGCCGCTGGCCCCTCCGTGCCCTCTGTGCCTCTGTGGTAAATTGGTTTTGCGGCTTCGCCGCGAGCCTATCCCGCCGCGGCGGCGCGCTTGGCCGGCCAGTCCTCGGGGTTTTCGAGGAAGTTCTTGATCTTCTCGTATTCCCCGGGCTCGAAGCGGCCCATCTTTTCCGCGACCTCCGCCACATCCCACCAGGTGGCGAGCGCGTGCAGGGTTATCCCCTCGGCCGCGAGGCTCGATTCGGTGTGGGGGAAGATGCCGTAATTGAAGATCACAAAGGTATGGCTGATCTCGCCACCGGCCTGGCGGATCGCGCGCACGAAATTGAGCTTCGAGGTGCCCTCGCTGGCGAGGTCCTCGACCAGCAGCACCCTGGCGTCGTCCTTCAGCTCGCCCTCGATCTGGGCGTTGCGGCCAAATCCCTTGGCCTGCTTGCGCACGTAAAGCATCGGCAGCGACAACCGGTCGGCGATCCAGGCGGCGAATGGGATCCCGGCGGTCTCGCCGCCGGCGATCGCGTCCAACGATTCGAAGCCAACGCGCTGCTCGATCAGCTTGGCGCCCATATCCATCAGCTTGCGCCGCGCGCGCGGGAATGAGATCAGCCGGCGGCAATCGACATAGACCGGCGACAACCGTCCCGAGGTAAAGGTGAACGGGTTGTCGGGCCGGAACAGCACGGCCTCGGTTTCCAAGAGGATGCGGGCGGTGGTTTCCGCCGCGTCGCTCTCGCTCGTGGTGCGTTCAGGATAGCGGGCGTCTGCCATCGCCTATCTTAACGGCAAAGCGAGCGGGGTTGACAACCGAAGATGATGAGAACAAATAAGGAACATCAGAAAAGCGGCCGGTTCTCTCCCGATGTCATCTGCTACCAGCCTTGTCGCTTTACAAGACCGCATCCGCCGGATCGAGCGGCCGAACGCGTTGCGCTGCGGCGTGTTGCCGTTTCGGGCCCCGGCGATCGACCGCGCCCTACCGGGCGGCGGACTGGCCTTGGGCGCGCTGCACGAAATCCTCGGTACCGGCGCCGACGAGGAGGATGGCGCCGCCGCCGCAGGCTTCGCCGCCGGCATCGCCGGGCGAGTGGGTGACGGCATCGTCCTGTGGTGCCTGAAGCAACGTGATCTGTATGGGCCGGGGCTCGCCGCGCACGGGCTCGATCCGGCGCGGATCGTCTTGGTGAGAGCGGCGCGCGACGACGACATCCTCTGGGCCTTGGAAGAAAGGCTGCGCGCGGCCAATTCCCCCGGCGGCATCGCCGCGGTGGTCGGCGAAGTGGGGCGGTTGCCGATGATCGCGGGCCGCCGGCTGCAGCTCGCCGCCGAGCGCTCCGGCGTCACCGCGCTGGTGCTGCGGCGCTGGCGCAATGGCGCCGAGGCCGCAGACGAACGCGCGCGACCGAGCGCGGCGCTGACGCGCTGGCGGATCGCGGCGATCCCGTCCCTGCCCGGCAGCGAGCCGGGGATCGGAACACCGCGCTGGCGGGTCGAGTTGCTGCGCTGCCGCGGCGCGGAATCAGCGGAATGGACTGTAGAGGTGGCCGATGCGACGGGTCTTGTATCTCTTTCTGCCGAGCTGGGCGATCGACCGGCTGCGCCGCAGCGGGTTGCTGCCGAACCTTGGCGCCGCGCCGGGTGAGGCAGCTCCTTTCGCCACGGTGATCGCCGTGGGCGGGCGGCAAATCCTCGCCGCGGTCAACCCGGCGGCCGCCGCCCAGGGAATAGCGACCGGGATGCCGCTCGCCGATGCGCTGTCGTTCCTGCCGGGGCTGCTGACCCGTCCGGCCGAACTCGCCGAGGATGCCGCCGCCTTGCGCCGCCTCGCCGAATGGTGCGGTCGCTACAGCCCGTGGACCGCGCCCGACGGCGCGGACGGGATCAAGATCGAGACAACCGGCTCGGCGCATTTATGGGGCGGCGAGGCGGGGCTCGCCGCCGATCTGTCCGGGCGGCTGGCGCGGCAGGGCATCGCCCATCGCGTGGCGATCGCCGATACGCTCGGCGCCGCCTGGGCCGTAGCTCGCTTTGCGGCAAGCGAGGCGGAAGAGGGCGCCTGTAAATTACCTGTAAAAACAGGCAAAACAGGAGGCATCGCTACCTCCCTTGTCGTCGCGCCGGGCGAGACCCGCGCCGCCCTGGCGCCGTTGCCGATCGCGGCGCTGCGCCTCGACCCGGCGATCGTCGAGGGTCTGCACCGGGTCGGGCTGCGGCGGGTTGGTGAGGCGCTGGCAATGCCGCGCGACGCGCTCGCCCGCCGGTTTGGCGACACGGTCGCGCGCCGGCTCGACCAGGCCTTGGACGACCTGCCCGAGCCGCTGTCGCCGTTGGGCGAGGTGCCGACCCGGCGGGTGCGCCTCTCGCTGCCCGAGCCGATCGCCGATCCCGCCGATCTCGCTCGCGCCGCCGAGCGGCTGACCGCGGATTTGGTCGCGCGTCTTGAGCGCGAAGGCATGGGCGCGCGACGGCTCGACCTCGGCTTTCACCGTGTCGACGGAAGGGTCGAGCACATCCGCATCGGCACCGCCCGTCCCAGCCGCGACCCCGCCCATCTCGCCAAATTGCTGACCGGCAAGCTCGACACGATCGACCCCGGCCTGGGCATCGAGGACGTGATCCTCGCCGCTTTCGCGGTCGAGCCGTTGGCGGCTGAGCAGATCGAAATGACCGGCAACTCCGCTGCGGCTGGGGGGTCAGGCCCGCTCTTCGACCGGATCGGCGCGAAGCTCGGCCTCGATGCGCTCGCCCGCCTCGAACCGCGCGCCAGCCATATCCCCGAGCGGGCGTCCGTTGCGGTGCCGGTTGAAACCGGGTGCCGGCCCCCTCCCAAACCCTTCCCCGTGTCCACGGGGGAGGGAAGCGCGCATCGCGCGCGGGTGGGGGCCGGCACGATATCCGAGCCGCAAAAATCGCCCCGTCCCGTCCGCCTGTTCCAACCGCCGGAACCGGTCGAGGCGTTCTGGGTCCTGCCCGACGATCCGCCGTTCCGCTTCACCTGGCGCCGTCGCACGCATCGCATCGCCCAGGCCGATGGGCCCGAGCGCATCGCCGAGGAATGGTGGCGCCCGGATGGACAACTCGTCGGCGGCGCCGGCGCTCCGGATGCGATCCGCGACTATTACCGGGTCGAGGACGCATCCGGCCGGCGCTTCTGGCTGTTCCGCGCCGGCTTGCCCGGCGCCCCCCCGCCACGCTGGTTCGTCCATGGAATCTTTGCATAAACCCCAATACGCCGAGCTGCAGGCGACCAGCAATTTCACATTCCTGCGCGGCGGCTCGCACCCGGACGAGCTGGTGCGGCAGGCGGCGCTGCTCGGCTTTGCGGCGATCGCGATCACCGATCGCAACAGCCTCGCCGGCATCGTGCGCGCGCATCAGGCGGCCAAGGAAACCGGCATCCGGCTTGTCGTCGGGGTGCGGCTCGATCTGCGGGACGGCGTCAGCCTCCTCGCCTATCCCGAAGACCGCGCCGCCTATGGCCGGCTGACGACCCTGTTGACCCTCGGCAAGCGGCGCGCGCCGAAGGGCGAATGCCATCTCGATTACGGCGATGTCGTCGCCCACGGCGCGGGGCTCGTCGTCGCCCTGCTGCCGCCCGAAGGCGCCGATCGCGTCAGCCTCGCCGCCCATCGCGAAACCGCCGCGCGCATCGCCGCCGATTTCACCGGCCGCGCCTACCTCGTCGCGCACCATCTTTATCGCGGCGACGATGCGCGCCGGCTCGCCCGGCTCGCCGCGATCGCCCGGGAAACCGGCCTGAAGCTGCTGGCGACCGGCGACGTGCTCTACCACGCCCCGGAGCGGCGGCCGCTACAGGACGTGCTGACCTGCATCCGCGAGCATTGCACGATCGCCGAGGCCGGGTTTCGCCTCGCGGCCAATGCCGAGCGCCATTTGAAGCCGGCGGCAGAGATGGCGCGGCTGTTCCGCGGCCACGAGGCGGCGCTGGCCTACAGCCTCGAGATCGTAAAGCGTTGCCGGTTCAGCCTCGACGAGCTGCGCTACGAATACCCCGAAGAGCCGGTGCCGCCGGGCATGACCCCGCAATCGCGCCTCGCTCAATTAGCCTGGGAGGGCGCGGCCGAGCATTTCTCGCACGATGTTCCCGACCCCATCCGTGATCTGATCGCGCATGAGCTGGCGCTGATCGAGCAGCTAGATTTCGCGCGCTATTTCCTCACCGTCCACGACATCGTGCGGTTCGCGCGCTCGCGCGGCATCTTCTGCCAGGGGCGCGGCTCGGCGGCCAATTCGGTGGTCTGCTATTGCCTCGGCATCACCGCGGTCGACCCGGCGCGCATCGACGTTTTGTTCGAGCGCTTCATCAGCGCGGCGCGCGGCGAGCCGCCCGATATCGACGTCGATTTCGAGCACGAGCGGCGCGAGGAGGTGATCCAGTACATCTACGAGAAATACGGCCGCGACCGCGCCGGGCTCGCCGCCACGCTCATCACCTATCGATCGCGCAGCGCGATCCGCGAGGTCGGCAAGGCGATGGGCCTGTCGGGCGATGTCGTCGCCGCCTTGTCGGGCATGGTGTGGGGCTGGTCGAGCGAGGGCATCGCCGACGAGCGCGTTCGCGAGGCCGGGCTCGACCCGCGCGACCGCAATCTGCGCGTGGCGCTCGACCTCGCCGCCACCTTGATCGGCTTCCCGCGACATCTCTCGCAGCATGTCGGCGGGTTCGTGATCACCCGCGGGCCCTTGTCCGAGCTGGTGCCGATCGAGAACGCGGCGATGGAGGACCGCACCGTCATCGAATGGGACAAGGACGATCTCGACGCGCTGGGCATCCTCAAGATCGACATCCTCGCGCTCGGCATGCTGACCTGCATCCGCAAGGCCTTTGCTTTGATCGAGCGGCATCATGGCCGGCGCTATGTGCTGGCGACGATCCCGCCCGAGGAACCCGCCGTCTACGAGATGCTGTCGAAGGCCGATTCCCTGGGCGTGTTCCAGGTCGAAAGCCGCGCCCAGATGTCGATGCTGCCGCGCCTCAAGCCGCGCAGATTCTACGACCTCGTGATCGAGGTCGCGATCGTCCGGCCGGGGCCGATCCAGGGCGACATGGTGCATCCCTATCTGCGCCGGCGCAGCGGCAAGGAGGCGGTCGAATACCCCTCCGACGCGCTGCGCCAGGTGCTGGAAAAAACCTTGGGCGTGCCGCTCTTCCAGGAACAGGCGATGAAGATCGCGATCGTCGGCGCCGGGTTTCCGCCCGAGGAGGCCGACCGGCTGCGCCGGGCGATGGCGACCTTCAAGCGCAACGGCGAGATCCATCTGTTCCGCGACAAGTTCATCGCCGGCATGGTCGCGAACGGCTACCCGCGCGATTTCGCCGAGCGCTGCTTCAGCCAGATCGAGGGGTTTGGCACGTACGGTTTCCCGGAGAGCCATGCCGCGAGCTTTTCGCTGCTCGTCTACGTCTCGGCCTGGATCAAATGTTTCCACCCCGAAATCTTCGCCTGCGCACTGTTGAATTCGCAGCCGATGGGATTCTATGCCCCGGCGCAGATCGTCCGCGACGCGCGCGAGCACGGCGTCACGGTGCTGCCGGTCGATGTCAACCACAGCCAATGGGACTGCGCGCTGGAGGAAATTCCTTTCGTCGCCCCCGCGGAGGCGACTTCGCCATCCCGTAATTCAAGTCACCATCCCGGCGCAGGCCGGGACCCATCGGGCGGCCTCTCGACCGTGTCAGGCATAGGCCCCGGCCTGCGCCGGGGTGGTGTTCATTATGCGCTCCGTCTCGGTCTCCGCCAGATCAAGGGATTTTCCGAAGAAGATGCCGCGCGCCTCGTCGAGCGGCGCGGCGCCGGCTACCCGGATGCCGCGGCGCTGTGGCACCGCAGCGGGCTCGGCCGCCTCGCCCTCGAACGCCTCGCCGCGGCCGACGCGCTGCGCTCGATGTCGCTCGACCGCCGTCAGGCGCTATGGGCGCTGAAGGCTCTCGGCGAAGCGCCGCTGCCGCTGTTTGCGCTGCATGGGCATCGTGCGTCCTTCGAGACGCGCTCGGTGAGCGCTCCTCAGGATGAGGATCGTCATTGGATGGCACCCAAAGGCCACCCTCATCCTGAGGAAGCTGCGGAGCAGCTGTCTCGAAGGACGCACAATCTCAATCCAGCTACAGAAAGCGAGGCCCTCGCCGCTTCCCTGCTCCCCGCGATGCCGCTTGGAGAACATGTCGTCGAGGATTACCGCAGCACCAGCCTCAGCCTGAAGCGCCACCCGCTCGCCTTCCTGCGCGGCGAGCTGGCGCGGGAAGGCATCGTCACCGCCGCCGCGCTCGCGACCCTGCCGGTCGAGCGCCGTGTCGCGATCGCCGGGTTGGTCTTGATCCGCCAGCGGCCGGGCAGCGCCAAGGGCGTCATCTTCATCACCGTCGAGGACGAAACCGGCATCGCCAATCTGATCATCTGGCCGCCGATCCTCGAACGCTTCCGCCGCACCGTGCTCGGCGCGACCCTGCTCTATTGCAGAGGGCGGCTGCAGCGCGAGGAGGGGGTCATCCATGTCGTCGCCGAGGATTTGCGCGACCTGACCCCGCGCCTGCAGACCCTGCGCGAGCGCGGCGGCACCGAGCCGCTTAATAAGCCGCCATTCAAGCTCACCGAGCGCGTCCCCGGCCACGACCCGCGCGACATGTACGAGCCAGACATCGTCATCCACAGCCGCGATTTTCATTAGAAACATCGACTGTCATTGCGAGGAGCCGTCAGGCGACGAAGTAGTCTCGATGCGACTAGCCCCTCTCGGCGCGAGATTGCTTCGCTGCGCTCGCAATGACACAAACCACGCCATGGACCTCGTCTTCACCGCTCCGCCTCTGCCGGAGACAAGCCTGCGCGCGCGGCGATCGAGGTGGCCAATCGCCGCGACGAGGACGCGGCCGACGCCGTCATCCTCGCCGCCGCAAAACTTCCGCCGGCCGCCAATCGTCGGGTCGCCGCGACCGCGCACCGCCTGGTCGCCGCGATGCGCGAAAAAGGCCCGGCGCGCGGCGGAATCGATGCGTTCCTGCACGAATACGCGTTGTCGTCGCCCGAGGGGGTGGCGCTGATGTGCCTCGCCGAGGCGCTGTTGCGCATCCCCGACAGCGACACGATCGACCGCCTGATCCGCGACAAGCTTGCCGCCGCCGACTGGCAGAGCCATCTCGGTCATTCCGGGTCGGTGTTCGTCAACGCCTCAACCTGGGCGCTGATGCTGACCGGGCGGATGCTGCGCGACGATCACAGCCCGAACGATTTTGGTCATGCCCTGCACCGCTTTGTCGCCCGCTCGGGCGAGCCAGTGGTGCGCCAGGCGGTGCTCGCGGCGATGCGCATCCTCGGGCGGCAATTCGTCATGGGCCGCACGATCGACGAAGCGCTCGACCGCGCCCGCGCCACCGAGCGGCAGGGTTACCGCCATTCCTACGACATGCTCGGCGAGGCGGCGAAGACCGCCCACGACGCCGAGCGCTATCACACCGCCTATGCGCATGCGATCGCGGCGATCGGCGGCGCGGCGGGCGGGCGTTCGGTGGAAGCGGCGCCTGGCATCTCGGTCAAATTGTCGGCGCTTCATCCACGCTACGAGATGGCGCAGCGCGAGCGGGCGATGCGCGAGCTGCTCCCGCGCCTCACCGATCTCGCCGAACACGCGCGCAATGCCGGCATCGGCCTGACGATCGATGCCGAGGAATCCGACCGGCTCGAGCTTTCGCTCGACCTCATCGAAGCGCTGGCGGCGATGCCGGCGCTCACCGGCTGGGACGGGCTCGGCCTCGCGGTACAGGCCTACCAGAAGCGCGCGCCGGCGGTGATCGACTGGCTCGCCGCATTGGCCGCGCGAACTAAGCGCCGGTTGATGCTGCGGCTGGTCAAGGGCGCCTATTGGGACAGCGAGATCAAGCGGGCGCAGGAGCGCGGGCTGGCGACCTACCCGGTCTATACGCGCAAGGTCGCGACCGATGTGTCGTACCTCGCCTGCGCCAAGCGGTTGTTCGCGGGCCGCCCGGCGTTCTATCCCCAGTTCGCGACGCACAACGCGCAGACGGTTGCCGCCGTGCTGGAGCTCGCCGGACCCCGAAAAGATTGGGAATTCCAACGCCTGCATGGCATGGGAGAGGCGCTCTACGAGGAGATCGTCGGGCCCGAGGGCATGAACCTGCCGTGCCGGGTCTATGCCCCGGTCGGCAGCCACGAGGATTTGCTGGCTTACCTCGTGCGCCGGCTGCTGGAGAACGGCGCCAACGCGTCGTTCGTCAACCGCATCGTCGACGAGCGCCAGCCGATCGCCGCGATCATCGCCGACCCGGTGGCCGCACTGGCGCGGCTCAAGCCGAAGCCGCACCCGAACATCAAGCTGCCGCGCGACCTCTACCGGCCCGAGCGGGCAAATTCGGCGGGGATCGACCTCGCCGACCGGCACGCGCTCGGCGAGCTGCGCGACGGGCTGGCCGCTACGCTGGCGCGGCCGGCCCATGCCGGGCCGATCGTCGGCGGCAAGGAGAGCGCCGGCGGCGGTGAGCCAGTCATCGACCCGAGCGACCGGCGGCGACAAATCGGCACCGTCATTTCCGCGGATCGGGCGTCGACCGAAGCCGCGCTCGCCGCCGCCACGCGCGCCGCGCCCGCATGGGACCGCACCCCGGCGACGGAACGCGCCACGATCCTCGACCACGCCGCCGATCTCTACGAGCGTGGCCGCGACGCGCTGATGGCCCTGATCATCCGCGAGGGCGGCCGCACGATCCCGGCGGCGCTCTTGGAAGTGCGCGAGGCGGCAGACTATTTGCGCTACTACGCCGCCCGCGCCCGCGCCGATTTCGCCGAGCCGATGGCTTTGCCCGGCCCGACCGGAGAGCGCAACCGCATCGCGCTGCGCGGCCGCGGTGTCTTCGCCTGCATCTCGCCGTGGAACTTTCCGCTGGCGATCTTCACCGGCCAGGTCGCCGCCGCGCTCGCCGCCGGCAATGCCGTCATCGCCAAGCCGGCAGAGCAGACGCCGCTGACCGCCGCGGCGGCGATCCGCCATCTGCTCGCGGCGAGCGTTCCGGGCGACGTGCTGCACCTGCTGCCCGGCAGCGGCGAGGCGGTGGGCGGCGCGCTCGTCGCCGACCCGCGCATCGCCGGGGTCGCTTTCACCGGCTCGACCGACACGGCGCGCGCGATCAATCTGGCGCTCGCCAAGCGGCCCGGCCCGATAGTGCCGCTGATCGCCGAGACCGGCGGGCAGAACGCGATGATCGTCGATTCGTCGGCACTGCCCGAGCAGGTCGTCGCCGATGTGCTGACCTCCGCCTTCGACAGCGCCGGCCAGCGCTGCTCGGCGCTACGCCTGCTCTATGTCCAGGACGACATCGCCCCGCGCCTCTTGCCGCTTCTCGCCGGCGCGATGGCGGAACTGGCGGTCGGCGACCCGGCGCTGCTCTCGACCGATATCGGCCCGGTCATCGACGCCGAGGCGCGCGCCGCGCTCGAACGCCATGCCGAGCGCATGAGCCGCGAATCCCGGCTGCTTTATCATTGCGAGCTGCCCGGCGAGACCGAGCACGGCACATTTTTCGCGCCGCGCGCTTTCGAGATCGACAGCGCCAGGCGGCTTACCGGTGAGGTGTTCGGCCCGATCCTCCATGTCGTGCGGTGGCGCGCCGACCGGCTTGACCAGGTGATCGACGAGATCGCCGCGACCGGCTTTGCGCTGACTCTCGGCATCCACAGCCGCGTCGACGAAACCGTTCGCCACATCCTCGACCGGCTCGGCATCGGCAACACCTATGTCAACCGCAACATGATCGGCGCCGTGGTTGGGGTGCACCGTTCGGCGGCGAGCGCTTGAGCGGCACCGGCCCGAAAGCCGGCGGTCCGCGCTATCTCTACCGCTTCGCGACCGAGCGCACGGTCTCGACCGACACCACCGCCTCGGGCGGCAATGCAACGCTGCTGTCGCTCAGCGACCGGCCCTGACCGGGTCGCGCGGATCGAAGCGCTGCAACAGCGCGTCGCCCAGCAGATTGCAGGCGATCACGGTCAGAAAGATCATGACCCCCGGATAGACCGCGAGCAGCGGCGACGAGGCGATCAATTCCTCGGCGTTGCTCAGCATGCTGCCCCAGCTCGCGAGCGGCGGCTGCACCCCGAGGCCCAAAAAGCTCAGCACCGACTCCAAGAGGATGATGTCGCCGACCGAGAGGGTCGTCGCGACCACGAGCGGCGCCATCACATTGGGCAGGATGTGGCGCATGAGGATATGCGGCGTGCCGGCGCCGAGGCTCTGCGCGGCGCGCACGAAATCGCGCTGGCGGGTGACGAGGGTGGTGCTGCGCACCAGCCGCGCCGCGGTGGTCCAGCCGATCAGCATGGCGAGAACGATGATCCGCACCAGGCTGATGCCGGGCGAGTCGGCGAGCGCGTGCGGCACCCCCAGCTTATGGAGATCGAGCGCGGCGAGGACGATCAACAACGGCAGCAATGGCAGCGCGATGACCCCGTCTGTAAAGCGCATCAGCACCCGGTCGGTCCAGCCGCCGAGATAGCCGGCGGTGATGCCGATCGCGGTGCCGATCGCGGCCGCCGCGAGCGCCGCCGCGATGCCGATCGCCAGCGACACCCGCCCGCCTTCCAACAGGCGCAGCAGCAGGTCGCGGCCCAACTCGTCGGTCCCGAGGGGGTGCGCCGCCGATGGCCCGGCGAACCGGTCGAGCAGGTCGACCGTGCTCGGATCGGCATGAAGCGCCAGGGCGGCGAGCGGCATCCCGAGCGCCGCGGCGGCGATTGCGCCGAGCAGCAGCAGCGGCAGGCTCATCGGCTGAAACTCATCGCAGACTCACCCGCGGATCGAGCCAAGCATAGGCGAGGTCGGCGCCGAGATTGGCCAGCATCGTCACCGCCGTCGCCAGCAAGAGCGCGGCGAGGGCGAGGTTGTAGTCGTTGCCCATCACCGCGTCGAAGATCAGCTTACCCATGCCGGGATAGGCGAACATCTCCTCGGTGACGAGCGCGCCCGACACCAATGAGCCGAACGACAGCGCGAGGATCGTCGCGATCGGCACCAGCGCGCCGCGCAATGCATGACGCCAGACGATCCGCGCCTCGCTCGCCCCCTTGGCGCGGGCGGTGCGGATATGGTCCTGGCCCAGCGCATCGCGCATCGCCGCGCGGACATAGCGCGTGTAGCCGCCGATGCTGGCGATCGTCAAGGTCGCGACCGGGAGCACGAGGTGGCGCAGCCGGTCGGCGGCATCGCCATTGCCGGCGCCAGTCATGCCGCCTGCCGGCAGCCAGCCGAGCCCTTGGGCAAAGACGAGGATCAGGATCAGCGCCAGCCAGAAGGTCGGCAGCGACACGCCGGCGAACGCGGCAAGGTTGACCGCCGCATCGAAGCGACTGCGCGGGCGCCGCGCCGCGGCGATGCCGAGTCCGAGCGACACGAGAAACGCGATGACGAAGCTCGATCCGAGCAAAACCAGCGAATTGAAGAGGCGCGGCAGCAAGGTTGCCGTGACCGGCGCGGAAAACAGGCGGGAATAGCCGAGATCGTCGGACAGCGCCGCGTGGGCCCAGGCGAGGTAGCGCTCGATGAGCGGCTTGTCGACGCCATACAGCGCCTTGAGCCGCGCCATATCCGCCGCGGTCAAATGCGGGTCGGCCCCCAGCATCAGATCGATCGGGTCGCCCGGCATCAGCCCGATCAGCCCGTAGATCACGAACGACATCAGCACCAGCATCGCCGCGATCTCGACGAGCCGGATGGCGGTGAAGCGGATCATGCCGTCACTTCTGCACGCCCCAATCGGTGACCCACAAGGTCGAGGGGTATTGATTGCCAGTCGGCCGCAGCCCGGTCAGCCATTTCGGCAGGACGAACGCATCAGAGCGGAAATAGAGCGGCAGCGAGGGCAGGTCGGTCGCGTAGAGCTGTTGCGCCTCTTTCCACAACACCTTGCGCTTGTCGGGATCGAGTTCGACTTCGAGCGCATCGATGATGCGGTCCATCTCCGGGTTGTCGTAGCCCGCGAGGTTCTCGCCGGCATAGGAATTGGCCGCGCTCGGGATCTCGTCCGAACGGAAGATCGAGCGCGGGCCGTTTTCAGGCGCGCTGATCCAGGCATACATCGCCAGCTCGAACCGGCGGTGCAACAGGGTCTCGCCGAACAGCACCCGGGCGGGCTCGTTGTGGATGCGGATATCGACGCCGATCTTCTTCCATTGGCTCTGCAACACCTGCTCGACCAGCTCGCGCGAGCGGTTGCCGGCGGTCGTCGCGAGCTCGAAGGACAGGGGCTTGCCGTCGGCGTTCTGGCGCGCGCCGTCGGGCTGCGCGTGCCAGCCAGCCTCTTCGAGGAGCTGGCCGGCGCGCGCCGGGTCGTACGGGTAATGCGGCACATCGTCGGTAAAGCCCTTGTCGAGCGGCTCGACAAAGCTGTCGGCGACCGCCTGGCGACCGGCGAACAGCGAATTGACGATCTCCGTGCGGTCGAGCCCCAACAGCAGCGCCTGGCGCACCTTGCGATCGGCCAGCGCCGGCACAGCAAAATTGCAATCGACATGCTCGAAGGTCAGGCCCGGCTTGTAGGTGATGTTGAACGCGCCCTCGTGCCGTTTGTCGAAGGCCAGCGCCTCATCGAGCGGCAGGCCGACTTCGCCGGCGACCATGTCGATCGTACCGGACAATAGGTTCGCTTCGAGCGCGGCGGTGTTCTCGATCGCGCGCACGGTGATGCGGTGAAACGGCGGGTTTGGCCCGGCCCAATGCGGGTTCGGCTCGAGGACGATATGCGAACCCGACGCGAACTCGGTGATCCGATAGGGTCCGTCATAGAGGCCGGGATTGGTCGGGTCGGTCGCATAGAGGGTGCGCAGACGGTACTGCGCCGGGTCGGCGAACGCCGCGCGCTCGAGATGCTCCGGCAATAGCACGA
>Ga0181530_10000251_pt1 | contig 68604 bp, 53 predicted proteins | sample PEATcosm2014_Bin_42_FD_119769 | JGI IMG/M metagenome (GOLD analysis project Ga0181530, IMG submission 119769) | Peatland microbial communities from MTU Mesocosm Facility, Houghton, MI, USA - PEATcosm2014_Bin10_60_metaG | ecosystem: Environmental > Terrestrial > Soil > Wetlands > Peat | place...
CGGCTACCCCGACATGAGCGGGATCGCAGACAGGATCAATTTCGGCGGCGCCCACAAGTACGGGGTCACGCATCCCCGGACGAATCTTATCCTGACCCTTGCCGGCTGGGACGCTGCGGCCAAGAAGATCGAATCGGTGTCGGGCGGCATACAATTGGTGGACCACGCCGGAACCGTCGCGGCCGTCTGGTCGTTCGCAGCCCTGATCAACCACTGGAAGAGAAAGCATGCCAAGGCTGCGTATGTGCCAAGCACGAGACGGCTCGAACCCCGCGAATACCGCTATGGCTTCAAGGTGCTGAGCGGCATTGGAACCGACTTCCCGCTCGTCCTGGACGCCTTGGTGCGCGGCCAGGTCTTCTACGATCCAGGGATCAAGATGGAGCAGGCATCCGGCACGCCGATCATCAAGCGGAGAAGCCAGTTCAGGATTCGTTTCCGAGATCTGGGTAGCCTGTACCACAATACTGAATGGTGGAATCTCGCACCGCCCGCCGTAATCGGATAGCTCAGATTGTCTACCGATAGTTGCGCAATCTTGAGACGCCTTGCGCGGTGGCAGCGATACCCTTGTCTATCTGGACGGCCACCGGCACACGGCAAGGCAGAAGGGCCAGGCTAGAAAGGCGAAGAAGAAAACCAAGCGGGCATAATGCCACAAACGCCAACGCCTGCGGCGCCGGCCGATTTCCGATAAGACTAGGTCCAGGTCGTATTCGGAGAATCTTGTGCCGCCGAAATCGGGGCTCAAAACGGAGGGGTCAGGGATGATGAGGCGGCCATTGCTGTCGCACATCAACGGAGTCTGGGCCCGGAGGCCGAAAGAGCGGCTGGGAGAGGACCGGTTGGGATTCAATGGGGCCATTTGAGTGTGATCAAAACCAGTGCGATGAGTACGAAAACCGGGATGGTGATGGGGGCTGCAAGCAACCAGCAGGTGCAAAACCGGGGCCAGAGGGACTCGCGGATGAGTTGCTTCCGGGCGGCCTGACGGATCACGGCAAACTTGTGGCGACGCATCAGGTCCGTCATAGCCGCGCTGCTCAACGCGTCATCGTGAGAGTTCCCGTGGGCCCGGAGGACTAACGTCTTTGGGAGATCAGGCTCGAACAGGACCGCGAGGTCGGCCCGAAGATTGCCGATGAATTGGGGAACGTGACGAAGCTGGGCAAAACCAGCAAGAGGGGTGAGGTGGGACATGGTTATTCGAAGAAGGAATCGTGCATTAGGTTCTTTGTTAGAATCTCAACACATCCGTATCGCCCGCTGTGACGCGGTAGATCAACCGACGGTCGAAATTGATCAGGATGTGAGAAGTCCCCTCAGTAGGGCGCCCCGGATTAAGGCTCAGCGTTCGCCCCACCTTCGCATGCCAATTTTGGGGATCGTGGACATGGCCTGACAGAGCCAGCATCGGTCCCCCACCCGCCCTGCAAAGTTCTCCAAATTCAAAGCTGCCGAAGCCCGCACCCCCTCTTGAAATGCTGGTTTCGCATTGGTCGGGCCCTGCGTGGAACAGCCAGCATTCCTCCGGGTCGGCCTCAACAGGTATCTTATCATTCCATCCGATACACCGGAATCTGTGGCCGCCTACTGTGGCCGATTCATCGATCCACACGTTTGCCCGCCGCGCGCCCGTGAGCCAAGCTGCATCCTTAAGAAGCGGGCCTTCTCCCACATCGTGATTTCCGGAGCATGCCAACAGGGGCAGGCCGATTTGCCTCAGTCGAGCCAGGGCCCAAATAGTCTGCCGTTCGACCCCCGAGCGAGCCGTTACGTCGATTAGATCGCCTGTCAGCGCCACGGCCCCGAGATCCGTGCGCCGAGACTGATTGATCATGTGCCCGAAAAGGGCTGGGGACGAATGCAGGTCGCTCATGTGGAGCAGTATCATAGAGGGGAATACGGCTTCGGGACATAGGCCTCGCGGCAGTGGTTCACTGCTGTGGCCGCAGCGAGTTTGGCGTACGCTGTGAGCTTGAGATTGCCGGCTTCGCCGAGCGCATTTGCACACGACCATGCAAAACCCGCAGCCCATGGATATTCGTTGGGGATCTGCCCGAGAGAGGCCCAGTCATATTCGGGCCGGATCAACAGGGCGTTGAGATAGAGCCTGCCCAGCGTGTACCACGGCCTGTCCGACATTCGCGGGCCGGCTGCTAAGGCTATTGAGTAAACGGTCTCACCCAATTTGATCTCCCCGCGGCACATCGCATAAGCGGCAGAGAGCATCAGCGTGGCGACGCCATCGTTGGCAAGCGTCAGATCGGCAAAGATCGACATGCCCCCTGCCCAGGTCACCGGTGTTCCGCCCCGGTGCGACTGGAGCAAGAGCGGCAGAGTGTCGTTCTGCTTCGCAGGCTCGAGATTCAATGGGACGAGCAGGCTCTGAGCTGATGCAACATCGATGTGCAGGAAGTGAGAGGAGATACTCATGGCATTATGCGTGAGAAAATCTTTGGGGATTCAGTAGCGTCGGCTCTCACGAGTATCGCGGTGGGGAAACCACTTGCTCAGGATTCGAAAAACAAGGAACGCAACTAGGGAGTAAACAATAGCTCTGAGGATTGTGCGCATGGCCTAAGATGGTGCGGCATTCTTGTGGAAATACCGGTGCTCTCGTCACGCCGTAGGGTCTAAATGAAAGACGATGCGCGTGGGGCTCCCGACGACGGTTTACCTCACCACGCTACGACTCTAATCGTCGCAGGCGACAGAGTCCGCTCGAATTGGTACCGTGTTGGCCTACCGTGACTGGCCCATATCGGGTTGCGGCTCCGGCCGTGGAATGGATAACGGTGGGCGCTTACCAGGAGTTGGCGCCGCCCTACTCTTCTGTTGACGACCAGCCTTTCGGGCCTCGGTCAGGCGGTTGAATTCCGCGTCGGAAAGGTGACCGAACTGGTCCAAGAGCGCCTGAGCATCCGGTTTCTCAAGAGCCGCCGCCAGACGCTCCACCTCGTCCCTGAGGTTCTTGTTCTCGATACGCAGCTCCTCGTTGCCCGGCTGGCCGCCTTCGTTCGCAGCACGGCGGCTTTCGAACTGCTTTTTTAACGCGTCATAGGCATCCTTAAGGTCCGCCCGGGCCTTCCTCTCCGACTCAAGCTGAATGCCCTTGGCGGCCTGAATCTTGAGTGGTTCTAGGCAGCCCTCAACCTCCGGCATCAGATACTTTAGAAACAGCGCCGAGACCGTTTCCGTCGTCGGGTTCTTACGGAGTTTGAGCAGGTCGAGGCCCGATAGCTCAAATGTCCTGGTAGCGGCGGTTATGCCAGCCATCGCGGCCTCGGCCTTACCAGCGATGGCTTCATGGCATCCCCTTATCCATTTCATCGGTAAATGTCCGCGCGTTGACGGAATGCCACGCCGGAGCCCGTAGTCGGCCCATTCGTCCGCCCAGGCTGTTTGCCATCCGGCCATGACCAAGTTCCGCCTGGTGACCAGGGTTGTCTGTGGCCTCTGCTTCCTCTTCGGCGCATTCTTTGCCTTTTTTGGGTCGCGAAAGTCGCGCGCAAACGATCCTGAGAACCGGTTCCAGCTCACCACGAGGCCCTTCTTGGGATCGCCGCCGCCACGCGGCCGGCCCGGCGCAGGCCCCTCACAGATCGGCACCACAAGCGCGTGCAAGTGGGGCGACTTTTCATCGCTGTGTTCCCAGATCCCAACCACGTTCCCGCGTCCGTAGATCCTGTCGAAAAAGGCGGCGCCCCGCTCCGCGAGCAACTCCTTGCTGGGAGCCGGATCGGCCTCGGGTGAGAACGTCGCGATCACCTCGAAGGCAATAATTCGGCCCCGGCCAGGCCGCTTGGCACCGGATTCCTGGATGCGGAGGTCAACGGCATCGTAGGCGCTTATTCCGTCCAAGCGGATCACCCGAACGCCGTCCTTGACGGTGGGGTCGGCGCCAAGAACCGGGATGGTGCGTCGGTTGTGGCGGTCAACGGTCTGGAGGTCGGCGGCACGTTGGACCTTGGTGCGAAAAATCGCATAGCTGGGAGATGTGGAGTTCATGCTCCCAATTGTGGGGGCCCCCTGGGCAACAAGCGTTCAAGGTGAGGCCTTCTCGGCCGCCTCCAAAACTGCCCGTCTTCAAAAACCAAAATTACCATAGTATGTGATGATATTTATCGGGGCATGTTTCCCGTGTGCGTTTGACTGGTCCCCCGCACAGCCGACCCGCCCACCTCTCCGTCCATGCCAACACCCTAACCCGCCCTGCCCGCCCTTCGCCATTTGGCCTTGTTCCAAGATGGCCATCCGATCCGTTGTCTGAGCCCACGCCGTGGCCCGCTCGGCCGACACTGACAATCGGTCGGACGCCTTGCTATAACCCCCTCGTTTCTTCGCCGAACGGGGCTCCAAAAACGGCACAGCGGATCTAATAGGACCCCTTGGATGCGGTCTCCGGCAACGCCAGCCGATGGTCAGGCCCCCGCCGCGCTGCCCCAGGCTCCTCCATCCCCGTAGGAAGGCCCGCGGAGGTGGATACCCGTCCCCAAGCCGCGATTGAGAAAGACCACCGGGTCGCTCTCAGGGAGCTTTTGGTGGGATCGGGGCCTACTCCGTTGGCCTCCGGTCTGGCCAGTCTAGTATCGGGGTCGGCAGGTACACGCCAAGGTCAGCGCCCAGCGCGCTCGGGCGTCGTCGTTGTGGGATAAGTGTCTGGGTTAGGTTGCCTCCATGTTCATGGTCATTGTCAGTCGCAGTCACAAGATGGGGGCGTCCGCGTTCCGGAGCGCCGACGATCGATCCGCGGGAAAGCCACCTCCCCCGTCACCGACCTGCTTCCCCCAGCCTGCCGGCGGCGAATCCCACAAAAGACCCGGATACCGGGATTCGCGGGAGGGCGTGTTCGGCCGGAAGCGGAAGGCTGCCGGAACCCGTGCCATGGTCCTAGGGCCAGCCTGGGGCGAACCCTGGCGACCGGCGCTGGACCTAACCCGGGCGGCGTGCGACCGTGGGATTGGCGGCCCGTACATGGCGAGCCCCAAGCGGCCGGCCCCGGCATGCCCAATATCGGCCCGCGGAATTCATTCGGGTACCAAGTGCCCCGCCCAGCCGCTGTCTGCGCTCTCCCAGGCCCTTCCCCTAGCTGGTTGGGCCTTGGATACCCAAGACCCGAAGATGCCCGCAAATGCCCGCGAAACCTCCGGATCGTGCCCACACGTCGTGGCACCGTCCCCTGCGAGCGGGCCGGCCCTTTGCAGCGACCATTCTCTCAGTGAAAGGTGCGAGTAGCTTAGTCCCGACACTTCCGCCAAAGAGCGTACTCTGATTTCACGTCCCACCATTCCATGGCGAAATCAATCGCCCGGATCTTGGCGCGCTTAATCGCGGGTTCATTCAAAAGCCTTCGCGTCGTCTTGGCGTCGCTAAGGTATTGGAGCGTTTCGTCTATGGAGGAGGCCGTTAATGCCAACGCCAGGGCGCCAGCATAGGCGTCCTCCGTGCTGTTGATTTTGATCTTCATGGTCCCCTAATTGTGGGGTCACTGAACGGTAAATCGCGGGTTCACGTCCAAGCGCTCTCAAGGGGTTCAGCCCGCCCCGAGTTTCCCTCCAAATTACGACCGGCTGGCGGAAGGGTCGCCCCAGGCCCTGAGTGGTACCAATTGCGCGCAATGTGCCACCGGACGGCGCCCGGGGCGGACCCGTCTCGTGATCATACTTTCTTACCGGAACGTATGATGGCCGGGCTGGAAGCCCGAGCTGCCCCCTTCTCCCAGGGATGGCGCTCATAGGAGCGAGACCTGCACCTGGGGAATCGAACCCGCAGCGAGGCGACCAACTGCCGGGGCGGCCGGCGCCAGGGGATCGACGCTCAGAACGAGGCCGTCCAGCTCCTCGCGTGTCGTCTCTATATAAAGTGCTGTGGTAAAAGGACTTGCGTGACCGAGGAGCCGCTGGGTCGCCACCAAGCTGCCTGAGGCCGATAACATGTTCTTGGCAAATGCTTTACGACCGCTGTGGCAGCCCACACGGGTCGCATCCAGTCCTGCGTCCCAGGCGGCGCTTTTGATGATGTGATGAGCCTGACAGCGCCGGAGGGGCTCGTTTTGCCCCTTCTTCGAGAGGAACACGTAGGTCTCGGCAGTCGGATGGATCCGCAGCGAGGCCAGCCAGTCCCCGATGGCTGCCCGGGCCCTTTCGCAGAGGGGCACGCGGCGCGATCTCACCCCCTTGGCATGCACCACGCTGCGCCCGTTCTTGAGGTCCCGGCGGGCCACGCTCACCTCGCGGGCAATCTGTCCTTCCGGGGTCACGAGCTGGCCGACCCGCAGGGTCAGTAACTCGGAGACGCGAAAACCTGTCGCGACGCACAGGATGACAAACAGCCGGTCGCGGTAGCGACCGCGTCGGGCAAGGGCGGCCTCAATCAGGGCCAGCTCGCCGGGCCGAAGTGCGCGGGTAGTCACCCTCCAAGATGGGGTCCCACCGGCCCGCAGTGGCTGACAATTCGCGCGCGGTCAAAGCCCCAGTGCGAGAAACTTTCCGATGAAGGCAGGGTTGATGGCTTCGCATACCTTTCGGGTCTGCGCGATGACGCCGCCGGCACTCAACGTGAAGTCCTCGGCGCATTCTTCCCATGGGACCCGGATCGTCTCAAGGCTGACTGCCCCGCCTGGCCATTCCGGAAACTTAGCAGAGCCGTAGCAGTTCACCCTCCTACCAAAGCAGCCCATTATTTTCTCCTCGATCGCCAACCCGCCGCGGCTCCAGATCCATGGGACCAAACCCTCGCGTTTCAGGTGGATCCCGATCTGGCGTGTCACGCGTTTCGGCTCTCGCGCCTTGATCGGCCACACGTCGATTTCCACTCCCCAGTTCTTCCTGATGGTGTTTCTTTTCTGGGGTTTGAGCCTGACCAAATTGGAGGACTGAAGCCGATCCATGAGGTCCGAAGTGCATTTCCCCAGCAGGTCTGCCGCTTCATCCCATGCGGCATTGCCAACGTCCTGGATCTTCTTTGCCAAATCTGGATCTGCCCTTGGCGCGATCCCAGGTATCGCAAGTCCTTTCTCGAACAGCCGGGTCATTTCCGGATAGTATTTCAAGTAGAACACCAGTGATTTCCCGATCTCGGTTATCATAAATTCCCTCCGGTAATTTCAAGCGATAGGTATTCGCTGATGCTATAGATGTCGTCCCGTTCCCTGATAACCTCGCCACAGTTCAACTGACAGAGGTCCTTCAGCACTCCGGTCATGTAGAGGCGCAGGAATTCGAAGCCCGGTTTCGTAGTGAGTTCATGCAGTCGCCGTCCAAACAGGGCCATGAGCTGGCGAAATGAAAGGTTCGTCCATTGGGACGATTTGCCCTTGGACTCTGAGATTGGCGCGCGACCATCCTGGGTGAGGAAGACGAACCGATGACGGTTTGCCGATTTGATCGCCTCGCGCAGGTGAACCTCGTAGCGCGCGCACTGGTCTTCTCCCTCGGTCGCTTCGATCTTGGCCTCCACGGCCACCATCCATTGATCTTTCCTGCGGCCGGCCAGCGTCCAGGTCCCCTTCATCAGAATATCGAGCCGGTCTCGGGACTCGCCGACCGGAACCTCGTTCATGATGTTCACGTCGGCGAGCTGTGGCTCGGTATCGAGGCCGAATATCCGCTTCAGAAAGGCGCGCAACAGAATGTCGCTGAAGCCATGGTTCCCAGCGGGATTCATGAGCCACGCGAGCGTGCGGGTGTGTGCCGTCTCATGAAGCCCCAAATCAAGCGTTCCAAAAAGGCCCACCCGGCATCGCAGGGGATGATACGGAGGCAGCCTTTCCCACCCCGTCGCCCCACCTAGTCGTTTGCGCGCGCAGGCCCATGTCCCGTCGAACCGATGGGCCAATTCAGCGAGGTCTGTGCCTCGTACGGCAACCGCGGGCGCGACGGCCGCCGCCGCGTAGGGATGAACCTTCTCCAAATCGTTCAAAAAGCGCCTCGCCGTTGGCGTAGGGCACAGAGTTGCGCTAACCAAATTAAGGTCACGAATGAACTTCCTCGGTTCAGCGAAAGTCACCTTCATTTTAAGCTGCACAGTCGAAATTGCACCTCTGAGGAAGTTGGACGAGTTCCAATAGACTCTCACCTCGGAGCGGCCCGCATAATATCCTTAGTGCCACTTATGAAAGCATATCCGCAATTTCGTGGAGGGATGGCTCTACGATGTCAAAGGTGATAAAGCCACCTTTCTTGTCTGTGTATGCACCAGTTATTCGATTTGGCTCCCGCAGCAGATAAGCAAACGGAGGCGGGCAAGGATAAAGATAGCCGTCAGTTTCATTTCCGAGGTGATTGCGCACGCGTTCCCGGGCATCGGACTCCATTGTTGAAAGAAGTGACTTAACTAGTTCGTTGGCAGTAATTGGTGACATTTGTAAACGCAGCCGATTTCACAATAGACGCCTTTGCCTATTCCAATTCGACAACTTTCCACCCCAATCCGGCGATGCCACGAAGGTATGCGTTGTACCGTTCGCGATGCACGGCAAAGCAAAGAAGGTGAGTCGGGCGCGAGAATCCAACATAAACCATCTTGGCCGACTGCTTGACATGGGCGCCTTCGCTACCGATTAGGCGATTGCACAGGAATTGCGGCGCCAGCCGTTGCGACTCGTAGCATCTTGCCGCGGGCCCGCGGCCGTCTTGGTGATACGCCGTCTCAAAATAGAGCGTGGCGGTATGAGTCTGCCCTTTGACCGCATGAACGCTACTAAGCTCGATATTGAACCCGTCGAGATTCACTATGTTTGACCTTGCGCCTGCCCCTGGCTCATCAGAGGCCTCAGTTGCCGTCTCGGCGACGTACGTTTTCGCATTCACCAAAACGCCACCGAACGTTTCGAGAAATGCCGGCACGTAATCGCGGATCTCTTTGATGACTCTGGCGAGTTCATCGTTAGCCGAGGCAAGACACCATCGAAATAGCGACAACCGAAATGACGCGTAAAATTCTGGATGCTTATCCCGTAGATGAGTAAACAACGCCAGCCGTGTGAACGGCGTTCCGAGTTCAGGATGGAACATGCGTTCCATGCGAAGGACGGTGAGGAAAATGTTGAGAATAGCGGCTTCCCGTCGCCGCATATCGGATTCCGGCTGATGGTATGCGCGGAGCAAGGCTTCTAAGTTTGGATACTCAAGCCGCGACGCGATTGAGCGCCGGCTAAACTCTGGGCAATAGTCCACAAGTCGGAGCTTGCCCTGCGCTCGCTCGTTGTCTCTCCACACCGTGTTCCAAGCAATGGCGCGAATGCGCGAATCGGGTGTCAGCGGAATGTGCCCCGCTTCCGCCGCAGCGCGGACCAGCGCCGAAAATTGCTTCAGCACTCCTTTTGCTGTGGTGTCCGTATAAACGATCAACGTCGGCGATGGGCCAGGCGGCGCAATCCCGTTGATCCTGAATCCCGGCTCGTTCTCAAGTGCGAACCATGACACGACCGCAGCCGTTTGCGGCGTCAGCCGAAGACTATTGGTGAGAGTGAGCGTTGGAGTCCGCCCCGACCATGAAGTCTCGTCGCCGACATCCCGTTCGTTGTGGATAGCCTGGTTACGATCGCCAATCCGCTGGTAGCCGCACGATTCGTCTCCTGGCGTTGCGAATAGCAATTCGAGCAAATCGTGTTGATGCTGGCCCATGTCCTGCATCTCATCGACGAAGACGTGCCGGAAACGCCGCCGAAGAAGTCCTGACATGGCCGGAAATGCATCGAGCAACCGGTGAGCGAGAAAATACGCGTCGTCGAAGCAAAGTACCCCCTCTTTCATTAACGCGTACTTAAAGGCTACTAGCCACGCTCGAACACGGCGTCTTTCCTCTTCGCTCCAGTCCGCGTAGGGCGCCTTTCCCCGCCTTGGTTTCGCGATAATCAACGGTCTCCCGTTTATCCGGCTTACAAGTAAAGCTGGCTGGACCGACGGCGCAAAACGCATCGAGTCTGCGCACTGATTGTATGCGAGGAAGCTCTTGGCCCTCTTTTGCTCGTCGATCGAGAAATCCTTGAGACTTTGGGTCATGAATGCGCCCGCCTGCTCTACATATAGATCGTTATGAATGCGATGAGGTCGCTTGCGCTGGCGGGAGCAATAATAGGGAATTGCAAGAAATTGGTCGACGAAGCTTTGGATTGTCCCGACAAAGTTTGGGTAACAAAACAGGCGCGGGCAAAGGGGCCCGATTGAATCAGAGATTTCATCAACTGCTGCGTTTGTATGCGACAGCACAAGAATGCCCGATCCATCGGCGAAAGGCAGATGCCGCTCAAGAATCGCCAGCTTTGCTAGCAAGGCCGTCGTCTTTCCGCTGCCAGGCACAGCTTGCAAATCCAGCGTGTCAAGCCGGCGGATGAATTCGCGCCGTTCGGCGTCGAATGTGGAACCCGGCGGCAAGAGCTGTTGCTCAGCCCATGCAATTTCCACTTCGGAAATTTCAGGCGCGGCTGGCATGCCGGATTGCCTCCATCAGATAGCCGATTCCCGCATCCCCGTCCGCCAGCACGATCGTCGGCGCCGCGAGTTTCGCATCGGCGTCCAGTACCAGTGCAATCTCGTTAGCCAACGCCGTCTTGTCGAGTGAGCCGTTCAGGAGCTTCTGCGCCAGCTCCATCTCCATCGCGGCTGGTTCCACATGGGGATGCACTTTCTTCAGCGCCGTGCGAAACGGATTGGATAGCGTCGGCGAAGAGAGCAGGCAGTATTCAAGCGTCCACCTTGGCGCGACGAATGATTTGATCGTCTCTCGGTCGAATTTCGCACGTATCCCTGCTATAGCCGCATCGGTTTCGGCCTTTACCTCCGCATCAGGCAGGTGGCTGTAGCTGTAAGTCACCTTCCCTCCAGCACCCTGTACGACTTTTCCGTCCGCATCTACGGCAGGCGCCTTTGCCCAGCAGGGAATATCCGAGTCGGTAACTACGGCAACGGGTATACCGAGCTGGGGAGCGGCCTTCCTCGCGAAAATTCGGGCGTACCGCAAGTGCGAGGTCCCACCGACATTCACGATACTTACCTGCGCCTCAGTAAGGTCACGCTTGATCAGTCCAGCTTTCTTCATGGCCCGAGCCAGCGCCGGAAGGATTAGCTCCTCTGACCAACCTTCGACCAACATTACCCCACGTGCGAAGAACAGATTCGCCTTGGTGGTATCCAGGAACCATTCGAGAAATTGGTGATCGTCGGGCTCCAGCTCCGTATAGGGCTGCTCCTTTTGGTCCCTACCCATCGGGAAGACCTTCGCGCCACCGCAAATGATAAGGCTATCCAATCTCACTTTGGAAGCCAGATTAGGACTGTGAGTTGTGAGGACCGTCTGGATCCCCGGCTCCCGCTGGAGCGCCTCGATGACCTGCATCTGCGCCTGCGGATGCAGATGCGCCTCCAATTCCTCGATCAGGCAAAGGCGCAGTCCATGCCAGTTGGCCTTGTTGAGGTGTACCAATTCCGACGCCATGAACAACCGGTTCAGTGTGCCGAGTCCGGGGTTGATTTCGTCACGCAACGAGATCTCCAGCTTCTCCAAGATGGCACGCAGGCTGCCGCCTTCGGCATTTATCGTGGTCTTTTTTTCCTCGCCGTAGAAAGATGCCAGATAGCGGTCGATCTCCTGCTTCAGTTTCAACCCCTCTGCCACCTTTTCCGGGCCTGCTGCGCCCGCCTTCGGGAGAACCTCGAAATACTCCTCGATCTCCGTGTTAAACTTGTCGAGGAGTAGTTTCAGCGGATGCTTCTCTTCCCTGCCTTTGAACAGCTCATGGCCCAATAGAATCTGTGAGAGCCGCGAGTTTTTCTTTGCGACCAGCTCCGCCTTCGCATCCCGCAAGGGTCTCAGGTAGGTTGTCTTTAGGTATTCTCGCGCCTCGGCGGTTAACGGGTGCCCATCCGCGTCTGCCCCGGCCTTGAGATCGCTCGGTACGACCTTCTCTTCAGTCCGCGACAACTGCCAGTTGACACGCAGCTCAGCGTAGCAATTTGGCGGCTTGCCTTCGATCGATAGCCACTCGACAAAGTTCTTCGCCTCCTCGCCGGCAAGGTCGGAAAACGTTAGCTCAATACGAAGCCAGGTCGAATCCCGGTAGAAATCCTCCCTCGTGATTCGTGACCAGTCTGGACTGTGGGTTCCCAACGTTAGCCTGATCGCATCGATGATAGCGGACTTCCCCGAGTCGTTTTCGCCAATCAAGACGTTAAGTCCGTTTTTCAGAGGCAGTTCTACATCTGGACTCGCCAAATCAAAGTCTCCTTCATGGCCGAATTTCCTAAAATTCCATAGCTTTAGATTTGAAAGATACATGGGGCAGAGGGCTGGAGCATCCTGCACCAGCCTAGCAGTCCGGTCAGTCCCGAAAAGGTCAAAACCACGTCGGGATCCATGCGATACTCTCGCGCGTTATTTCCTGTTGTTGAGGTAAACCTCTGGTTCAAGAGCACCCTACTCCATGATTTCAATGGCCGGGGTGACAGAGACGCCAGCAACCTCATGTTTGTATCGCTTCCCGACCATCGACTGCACGCCTCAAAGGATTGAACAGCAAGGAGATTTCACCGATATGGTGTGGTCGTGCATTTGGACCCGATTGGCGTCGTCGAATATCGCATTCGAAAACTGGAAGTAGTCCTCGAAATCATCCGGGACGCCGGGGCATGTTCTAGCATCTACGTCAAGGCGAACCTGTGCCGGGGCATAATGGAGCGCCTGCTTGAGGACGATTTGGCAGACGCTAGTCTTCCCGCTCTCCTTTTAATCGTATCCCGGCACCACGCCCAGGACTTGAAGTTTCTCCGGCGTTCGGAAAAGCACACTAAGGACGTAGGTGCCCTAGCGACCTATCGGAAGAATATCGCCAAAACGATCGCCTTGAGAGAATCATCCAGGAAGCAAGCTGAAGAACTCGCCGGGTCCGTGGCGCCGGAGTCGGCGAGCCGGACTATCTACGAGGCCCTGAAGAAACACGACACCGTCGAAGAAAGGGCCAAGGCCGTCTATACTCCAGAGGTCTTCGAGCGGTTCTACGCGGACTACGCCGCGTTGTCCCAATTTGTTCACGGTGGAAACCGGGAAACCTTAATGGTAACCACGGAGCGCGGTGATTTAGCTCCGCTTTTTCAGCCAATCGCCGACCAAATGATTGCGGAGGTAAAACGCCTTGTGGAGGAAAGGCTGGCGGTCTTGCGCAATTTACCTAGACCCGGACCAGAACCTCGGAAGGTGGCGCCGATCGGCTATGACCCTGAATTGGAATTTCGGCGCATTTCAGTGGATAATTGGCTCCAGCCGGATATGTCAGGATATTTTCCTGGGCTAACGGCCGGGTCCTGGATTACCACGGTTTTGGAGCCGCAGTTGGGAAAACACGTACCCCTCGAAATCGTGCGTTTGTTCGAAGTAGCGAGAGGGGCAATGGTTTATGGTTGGTTTTTCTATCCATTAACGACGCTGGCCGCGGAACAGAACCATCGGGTCATGGAGGCGGCTGCAAAGCTACGTTCGACCCAAATCGGTCATCCCAACCAGACCTTTGCCAGGAGTCTAAGGTACTTAATTGAAACTGGGATTATCTCGGAGAAGCATGTGGTGGCATGGGAGGCAACTCGCGGGTTACGCAACTCCGGATCACATCCCAAACGCCAGCAGATTTGGGACCCTGGTTCGGCTCACGAGACCTTGAAATCGAGCGCAGAGCTAATCAACCGGTTGTTCAAAGGCGCAGTGGATGCGAAACCGGGCGACGCCTAGGTCGAGCTGGGGACAAGGGGCTAATGATCGAGTTTTGAATACCGCATTCTACCCGCAACGCAGTATTCGACCCCTCCTAGGAGTTTCAGCCTGCGTGGAATACCGCCTAGACGCCAATTGGTGGCATGGGAGGTATCAAATCGCCAACTTAGGGCCTCCTGGGGCCATAGAAAGGCCCCTGGGATCGATTCTAGTTGGCGGGCCAAGCCTCGCTGATGTTCCTGCCCTCCTCCGTAGGGGCTTGGCGCGTGCGAGCCAGCCATGAAGGAGTCAACGCGGGGGTACGTACCCCCTATTCATTACGGGAAATGCTTCCCGTAATGCAGGTATTTGAAGCCAAGGTTAGGAAGGAGCAGCCACGGTTGCAGTCCCATTAGAGCAACATACTGACGGAACAGGGCAAATATCTCCGCGTGAATACTGTGTCCGATCCAAAGGACCGATTCATCGTTGGACCGCAGTTCCCCAATTAAATCGTCGAGATGCGCCCAGCGGACCAATCCAGATCCGGGCGTGCCAAGAGGATTGTTTTGCAGCAGGTCAGCCCGCTTGTGCTCATCGATATTCTGCCAGCTTACCTTTGTAATCCAGACGGAGAAATTGGTCATCACAAGGTGATATGTCCCTGGCCTTGGAAGCCGTATCTTTGGACTCGATGCCGCGCATTCTTGGCACCATCGAGATTTGTTACCCGCGTATTCCTCCAAGCCATCATCGACGCGTTTCCGTTCCCTCGATAGACTAGCCTCGACCTCGTTACCACTACTGCCCCGATCGCGAGGCATCCGGGCGTCGCCCTGGGTGTAGTTCGCGCCGATGGTCACAACAATCGGCAAATCCTGGCCATTGGTCGTGGTGTCCAACGCGTATGCCTGCGCCTGCGACCGCGGCAATGACTTGGGGAAATCCCGGACGCAGTCTGCCGAAGGAAATCCAGGAGGATTGGGCAGATTTCCAGGGACCTTCCCCTCGAGACGCTCAAGTAATGTTCGAAGGTCCAAATATTTCATGGGTTCTTGCCCTGCTGCCGAACGAGACGTTCACAGCCCCTGACTCCCGCCATGAGCTGCAATTCGGATGCTCGCGGCGCGAAGTGTCTTTGGCTTGGATAAAATGCTTACGGCGGCACTTCGCCAAGTGACCGGTCGAGGTCATTTGGGATTGGTGCGTCAATTCCGCCGGGTGATTGACGCGCCCAGGTAAAGAGCCCGGTTGCGCGAACTGTCCGACTCGAGGCCGGAGATCGTGCGAGCAGCCTCGGCGATGAACTGGGCGTCACCCCTCGTTTTAACGAGGGCAACCGCAACGCCCTTGGAGTCAACGACGGCAAAGGGAAATGCTTCGGTTATGTCGGCGTGCTGGCTTTTGACCTTCCAACGATGGCGTTTCATGGGAAATGGTTATTCAACAGATGCCCGGCAGGATCATCTGCTTAATCGCAGGGCTAGAAGGTGGTGGTTCCGGCAGAAGCGAGGTTCCCGCGCGGACAAGCAGTTGCCTGGCGCGTTCGCCGTCATGGAGTAGCTGCGTTACCGAATCGATGCGGCGCACATCGACGGCCGAAACTTGCAGCGCTCGCTCCAAGTGTTCGGCGGCCCACCAGATTGGCTCCTCCTGTTCAGGCCGCGGGCTAAAGGTCTTGAAGAATCGGCGTGTCAGCAGCCGGCACACGCGCTCGAAGCCCATCAAATCGACCAGGAACTCACCTAGCGGGACGCCTTGCACGCGGCGCAGTGCAAGCGGATCGGCCGAGAGCCTGCGCGCTACGTCGAGGTGCAGGGAAGCCGGGCGATGTATGCGCAACGAGGCGAGTAGCTCGACGACACAACGAGCCGGTCTGAAGCCAAGATACACGAGCGTTCGCTCCAAGTTATAGCTCGGGGCCACCCCATCTTCCTTTTCTACTTGCGAAGTACCCTTAAGGAGGTCTGCAAACAAAGAAAGTTCGCCAGAAACGTCGTGCATTTCGGAGCATCATATTTTCCGTACCATTGCCTCCAGTCGAGCTGCAAAGAACGCTGCCTTCAACAGAAGTGGTTTCGCGTTTGTAAAGATCACCCCCGGCCCGCAAAAAGGAGATAGGAATTGGCTTTACGGACACATTGCCCGCTGGCTCCAGCCCTCCGGCGCCCCGTGCGAGTGCTCCGTTTCCCACAATCGGGAGCAGTTGCGGGCTCCGAGACCGAGGTAGCACGAAATGCCGTGGACGTACCACCGGACACAACCACGCATACGAGTGAGGCCGTGCCACTCTCAATTACAAACCTAGCTGTTTGGTCTCCCAATACCCTTTCGCCATGAAATCCGGGTGTTGAGCGTTGGAAACAAAGAAAGCAATGGTTCTTTGTAGAACCCCGCGCGCCAGCTTTGCCGCTTGATCGAGTGAATAGTCTCCATCCCCTATCTTCACCCTCGTTTTTGGAGACACACCATGCGCTATTTTGCTGCGGATGTCGTATAGGTCTTGGGCCGTCGAAAAAGCCGCCCTGCGTTCATCCCGCGGGAAAAGTGATGCGTAGTTGAGGGAAAAGCGGAAGCGCAGTTCTCCGCGGTCGGGAATGTTGGCGAGCAAGATGCTCTCAAGACCGATCACCGAATCAACAATCGTGTCTCTCGCTTTGCTTCGTCGCGACCCGTCAACCAAACGCTGACAGGCCATTTCAAGTGTCTGGTGTAGGGTTTCGAAACACCTCGCGTGGCATTCGATCTTTGGCCCCTCTTCCGGGGTCAGATCATAGAAGCCAAATGGAATCTTCTCGTTGGCCGTGATTCGCTGGGTGCCCGCGGCCACTCCCAAGACAAGGCCAACCGGCCTCACATAAATGTTATCGTAGCCTACGGCGGCCGCATCCTTAAACGTCGATAGCGCAAGGAAGCATCGCTCGAGGTCCGGTCCATGAGAATGCGCCACATCCACTGCCTTCAACTTCTCCAGGTCTCCAACTACTTTCGGTACCTCGAATTCCTTTGAGAAGAGGAAGTCCGGAAAGGGCAAAGGGTTGGCTCGGCTGGCGGAGTAGACGCTCCCACCGAAGAAGCGGGTAATATCTTCGTCCGTTGTGGCTCGAAGCACAATTCCCCCCGGGAACTTGATCGGCTTCACAGTCTGCGGACCGCGGAGATTCAAAGCCGGCGCCTCAAGGCATAGTCGCACCGTCTTTGAATCGAAGAAGGCCGCTGCATCCGATAGAACCGACTCAATATCGTTCTCTGACGGCACCCAGGTGCCAAACCTTCGAAATACTTCGTACGCAAGTTGAAGGAGCATCGAGTCTGTTTGTAGGGCTCCGGCCGAGTTCAAGAATCCAAGCGCACTCAGATATTCCGGGTAATCCTTCAGAAGAGCCTCTCTGATACTCGCGGCGCCTTTTCTCATTGATCCGCGCCCATACATTCCACCAAAACTCGGTTCTTGGACTACGGAGCCATGCCAGCTTTGGCCTTCACCGCGATGGTATTCCCAATGTTCCTCCATCGGAAGGTCTGTAGCAGTCACCAAGTCAGAGAGAAACGACTTCAGTGCCGCCCGCGTCGCATTCAGGCTGTTTTCCTTCATGTTCCCGGATCCTAGCGGATTCAGACTCATTCTAAAAGTCTTCAACCTAGGCCTTTTCTGCGCGTAAAGAGCGTCCTTCCAAGTGCCACGGGCGACATGATCGGTGCCTCAAGGTTCCGTTGAATTCCTCGATCCACACTGATGGATCGACATGGTTTCGCATTGGTCTTTCCATCGCGAATCCCCATAGGGCCGTGCGCGAATGAGTGAGTTGATTCAGGACCTCAAATTCGGAATCCGGGCTCTCTGGAAGAGCCCCGGCTTTTCAATCGCAGCGCTCTTGACAATGGGAATTGGGATCGGTGCAAACGCGGCGATATTCAGCTTCGTCGATGGTGCGATCCTGAAGCCATTGCCTTATCCGGAGCCCGACGGGCTCGTGTGTCTTTGCTCGCTAAAGCCCGACCATAGCTGGAACTACATATCAACGCTCGACTTCCTCGATTGGCAAAAGCGAAACAAGGTCTTCAAGTACCTCGCGGCCTATACGTGGGATAACCCGGCTTTGACGGGAATTGGGGAGCCGGTGTTGCTGCATGGCTTGGCGGTCTCAGCGCACTACTTTGACATTCTCGGGATCAAGACGGCCCTCGGCCGGACATTTGTTGAGGGCGAGGACCAGATAGGCCAGAATCACGTCGTGGTTCTCAGCAATTCGCTGTGGACATCCCGGTTCGGGGCTGATCCCGGCATCATCGGAAGATCGATAACCCTCGATGGCGAAGCGAACACTGTGATCGGTGTCCTTGCGAAGGGAAACCCATTAGAGCGGGGATATGACCAATTCTGGCGGCCGCTCGCCTTTACCCCAAAGAACCTAACACGCGACCTCCACATGCTGTTGGCGTTCGGGCGACTGAAGCCTGGAGTCACATGGAAGCAGGCACAAACGCAGATGGAAGCCGTGGCTATCTCCATTGCGCACGATAACCCGAAGTCGGACAAGGGATGGGGAATCGCGGTGTGGCCGATCGCTTGGAACATCGGAGGGGATTTTACGAAATCGCTCTACGTGCTTATGGCGGCCGTTGGAATGGTCCTACTAATCGCCTGCGCCAATCTCGCGAATCTGACGCTTGCAAGGGGGATAGCCCGAGAGCGAGAGATCGCGATTCGTACCGCGCTTGGTGCCAGCCGCTGGAGGCTGGTGCGCCAGCTTCTTTCGGAAAGCATGTTGTTATCGTTCGCAGGAGGGGCACTTGGATTGCTTGTCGCCTACGGCGGAATCGCCGCAATAAAGGCGGCGATGCCGGCATATTGGCTGCCTATGGAGGCCGTCGTCGAATTGGACAGGCGTATTCTGCTATTCACACTTGGACTGTCGGCGCTCACGGGCCTCGTATTTGGATTGGTTCCCGCACTAAAGGCTTCGCATCCAGACCTTACGAATGCCATCAAGCAAGGGGGTGTCGGATCGAGCACGGGACGATCCCAAAATGTTCTGCGTAGCCTCTTGGTCGTCACGGAGGTCGCACTCGCCTGCACCCTGCTCAGTGGAGCCGGCCTCCTTATCCGGAGCTTCTTCGAGTTAAAACGTGCCGATCTGGGCTTTGACACCACAAACGTTGTCACTGCTTATCTGCCGATTACTGACAAACGCTATCCTTCTGCGGAGCGTTTCAAGCTCTATCTCCACCAGCTCCAGGATCGTATCGGTTCCCTACCAGGTGTTCGAGACGTGGCATTGGCCTCGGCGTTACCTATGGACGGCCAGGGCTGGGGTATGCCTTTTGAGATCGTCGGCACAAAGTCGGTCGATGTTGCCGATCGTCCGTGGTGTTTCGTCAAGATGGTGTCCCCTTCGTATTTTCACACCCTCGGTATCCGTCTAATCAAGGGTCGTTCGCTGAGCGAACGCGATGTGAAGGGTGCTCCGCTGACTGCTGTCATCAACCAAGCTATGGCCAAGAAGTTCTTCCGGAATGAGGACCCAGTTGGGAAACACATTTCGATGCAGGAGATTCAGTACGGCAAAGACCAGTTTGGGCCTGATATTTCATGGGAGGTGGTTGGGGTGACGGCAGACGAACAAATCCAGGGACTCGGCGATAGGATCTCCAGCAATTCAGGCACCAACGACAAGGCAGGCATCTATGTCACGAATGACCAATGCACACAAATCGACCAGGCGCTCGTTGTCCGGGGGACCGTGGCTTCATCCGAGTTGCAACGCTCAATAGCTAATGCCGTCCACGAGATTGATAGGGACCAAGTGCTGGAGAAGATGAGGACGCTCGAAGAGATTAAGTCGGATTCACTTGGCTACGACCGCCTGCGCTCTTCATTGGTTTCGATCTTCGCAAGCGTGGCCCTGTTGCTATCGGCCATTGGTCTTTACGGTGTTATCTCCTATTCGGTGGTCCAGCGCACCCGTGAGATTGGAATCCGCACGGCACTCGGCGCTGACTCCACGAATATCCTCATTCTGATCGTGCGAAGCGGCATGACGCTCACGGGCATCGGTCTTCTCATCGGTATCGGCGGAGCGCTCGCCCTTTCGCAAATCCTATCGTCCATGCTCTTTAACATCGGTAAATATGACCCGACTACGATGATCGCAGTTGCCGGCATTTTGATAATCATGGCGCTACTGGCGTGCCTCATCCCGGCAAGACGCGCCACCAGGGTCGATCCGATGGTTTCACTACGGTGTGAGTGAGGTACACGCGATCGCATGATGGGGGATGGACTCTTCTGAATCGACGGTCGATTTGCAGGTTAACGCCCTTCCCCGTCCCGCAATCGCCTCTCCCATAGTCTCCTGTCGTCGAATCTAACACTTGCTGCGACAGTCCAGATTCAAAAAAGGGTCGAAGGGACGTGGGAATGACGGGGGCCCATGGTCCTCGATTTGCCCTTTGCCAGTGTACCCGCAGCTAGGCTATGGCCGGAATGCAGCGCTCCCAATGCAGGCGCACCCGCGTGCTCCTAGGTCCCGCTCTGCCCCTCCGTCTGTCACTGGGATGACCAGCGCCATGCTGAAAGGCCACAGGAGCCTTCGTCTTGCGCGCTCTCGCAGCCTCTCGGACTGCGTTGCCTTTCGGGACACTTTCCCGCCCGTTCCGACTCCTCGGTGCTCGCGATCGCTCCGTGATCCATAACCGCGTGCAGTCACGACCGCCCCGAGGCTTGGTGCCCGATAGCTATCGCGCCCAATTTGTCACTTTAGCTCGTGTTGCTCGATGCTCCTCGAACTGGGACATTAGTTGATTTGACCAGTAAGATTAGTCGTCATAATACCAATCAGGACTGTATCATTTACTGGTTCTTATGTATCGACGGTTTATCTGCTTGTCCGGAAAAAAGATGAATACACGTGAGTCCAGATGGCCCAAAGTGGAGATACCCAATCCTCCGTGGTCCGACAACGGAGCAAACCTCACTAACAAAACTCCTACCCCGTACTTGCCGGGATTGGCTCGAACATAAACGAGTGCTAGAAACTCCAATTTGAGTGCTCTTGTGACGCCCTACACTAATTCCGCCTTTGGCGTGATCATCGCGCTGGTTCGGGGCGTAGTTATAATTAACGGCGGTGTCCTCATTTCGGAATCATGCGCGCTCGCTCCGCAACATGCCAGTCCTCTTGGGGCGGGCTGCACGCAAGCTCAATTGAGTCACGGGGACGGGTCAGTGTCCGGACGAAATGAGCGTGCAAAACACGAAGCAGGAGGCGCGTGAGATATGTCCGAAGGACCATCCAACATTGGCCATAGGGATTCGGACAGAATGGGATGGGCGTTCGGCCTGATCTTTGTTGTCCTGGCCGCAGGGATCGTGGCTGCCGGTACGTTCTATTACCGGAATTTCGAGAGAAGATACCGCTCCCAAGTCGAGCGCCAATTATCTTCTGTAGCGGAGTTGAAGGTAGCCGAGTTGGCGCGGTGGCGCAAAGCACGCCTGAGTGACGGGGCGTTTTTTTTCAAGAACCGCAGCTTCTCGTCCTCGGTACACCGGTTTCTGGAGAAGTCGCACGAACCGTTAAGGCGGGCCGAGCTGCAAGATTGGCTGAGCCACCAGCTAACCGATTCTCAATACGACAGGATCCTTCTGATCGACACCCAAGGAGTCGAGAGGGTCTCGTTCCCCGAAACGCCGGAGCCGGTCGAATCCCATCTGGCGCAGGCAGCCGTCGAGGCGTTGAGTTCGCGCCAGTCGGCGTTCTTGGATTTTTACCGTGATGCAACTGGCCGCCCGGTCCATCTGGGAGTCCTTGTCCCGATATTGGACGAACCAGACGCCGGGCCTCCTCTCGGCGTGCTCATATTGAGGATCGATCCCGCAGCCTATCTCTACCCTTACCTCCAACGCTGGCCAACGCCCAGTTCGACCGCCGAGACCCTTCTTGTTCGCAGGGAAGGCGACAAGGTCGTTTTTCTCAATGAACTCCGGTTTCAAAAGGACACCGCGCTAACCCTGCGCCTCTCCCTCGCCCAAGAGGCACTGCCGGCGGCTCATGCCGCCCTGGGGCAGGAAGGCATCTTTAACGGAATCGATTACCGGGGTGAGCAAGTGGTGGCAGCCTTGCGCACCGTTCCCAACTCGCCGTGGTTCATGGTGGTCCGCATGGACATCTCGGAGGTGTATGCACCGTTGCGCGAGCAGTTGAGATTGGTGGAGGCGCTCATCATCGTGCTTCTCCTCGGCGCGGGGGCCGGCTTGGCTGCGTTCTGGCGGCAGCAGCGCACGCGCTTTTATCGAGCAAAGTATGAGGCTGAAGTGGATCGGGCCAAACTTGCCGCGATCGTCGAGTCCTCCGGAGATGCCATCATCGGTAAGAGCCTCGACGGCACGATCACGAGCTGGAACACGGGCGCGGAACGCTTGTTCGGCTATCCTGCATCGGAGATGATAGGTCAGCCAGTTGCCCGATTGCTTCCAGAGCATGCTCAGGACCAAGAGGCAGATATTCTGAGGCGCATACGGCTCGGCGAGCGCGTGGAAAATTATGAAACCGTGCGCATCGCCAAAGACGGCAGGTCCATCGACGTATCCTTGACGATCTCGCCAGTTCTCGATGCGGCTGGCACGATTATAGGGGCATCAAAGATTGCCCGCGACATTACCGAACGCAAGCGGGCGCAGGAGGCGCTGCAACGAGAAGAAGCCTTGTTTACAAGCTTGGCCAGCACGATACCCGACCACATCTATTTCAAGGATCGGCAGAGCCGGTTCATTCGCGTCAACGAAGCCAACGCTCGGCTATTCGGGTTCCACAGTCCCAACGAGATGATCGGCAAGACGGACTTCGAATTGTTTAGCAAGGAGCATGCCCAGCAAGCTTACGCCGATGAGCAGCGTATCATGGGGACCGGCGAGCCGATGGTTGGCGTCGAGGAAAAAGAAACGTGGCCCGACGGCCGTGTCACTTGGGTGTCCACGACCAAGATTCCCCTGCGCGACGCGCAGGGGTGCATCAATGGGCTGGTCGGCATTTCGCGCGACATCACCGAGCGCAAGCAGGTCGAAGCGGCGATGCGCGAGAGCGAGGAGCGGTATCGCAGCCTGTTTAATAACGCCACCGTCGGCATCTACCGCACGACGCCCGGCGGACACATTGACGTGGCCAACCCGGCGCTACTCCGGATGTTGAACTACGCTTCGCTGGCCGAGTTGCAGCGGCGCAACCTGGAGAAGGACGGATTCGAGCCTGGGTATACGCGCGCCCAGTTCCGCGAACGCATAGAGCGGGATGGTGAGATCATCGGGTTGGAGTCCACCTGGAAACGTGTCGATGGCTCGGTGGTCTATGTCCGTGAAAGCGCGCGAGTTGTCCGCGATGCGGCGGCGAAGACCGTGTATTACGAAGGAGTCGTCGAAGACATCACCGAGCGCAAGCTCGCCGATGCCCAGCTCCGCGAGCAATATGAGATTCTATCCAATTCGCACGAAGGCCTGATGATCGTGAATCTCAGCAACGAAATCACGCTCTGGAATCGCGGGGCCGAGGAAATCTTCGGATGGAGCGCTGTTAAGGCGCTGGGCCAACGGCCCGAGGATCTGCTGGGCATCGAAGATCGCGAATCCGTGGTCGCAATGCGAGCGGCTGCTGAACGCAATGGATTCTGGAACGGCGAAATCCGGATGAAAGATCGCAAGAATCACAACCTAATCATTGATGGCCGCATCACACTTGTCCGGGATGAGGCAGGCCGGCCCCGCGCCCGCCTCAATTTCCTCGCCGACATTACGGAGAAGAAGCTGCTTGAGGAGAAATTCCTCCACGCGCAGCGGCTCGAGTCGATCGGCATGCTCGCTGCGGGCATCGCTCATGACCTCAACAACGTGCTCGCCCCGATCATGTTTGCAGAGCCGTTACTACGCGAGAGCCTGTCGGCCCCGCGCGACCTCAAGATCCTTGACACGTTCAAGAAATGTGCGGAACGCGGCGCCGGGCTGGTGAGACAAATCCTCGGGTTTGTGCATAGCACCGCCGGCGAAGTCCAGCCCACGCAAGTGAAACATATCGCCCGTGACATCGTCAGTATCATTGAGGAAACGTTTCCCAAGTCCATTGAGCTTCAACACTCAATTCCCGCCGACCTCTGGCTGGCGCTGGGCAATGCCACACAGATTCACCAGGTTCTCCTCAATCTTTGCGTGAACGCCCGCGACGCTATGCCAAAGGGCGGGACGCTGCGCATTACGGCAGCCAATCGCCGGCTGAATGTAAAGGAGGCTGACTCGATTCCAGGCGGCCGGCCAGGCGCCTGGCTCGTGCTCGAAGTCACCGACACGGGCACAGGCATTCCTCCTGAGGTGTTGGAAAAAATCTGGACACCCTTCTTCACGACCAAGGACATAGGCAAGGGCACAGGGCTGGGGCTGTCCACGGTTCGCGGCATTGTAGATAATCACCACGGCTTTGTCGAATTGCGCACGCAGGTTGGTCGCGGAACCACTTTTCGCGTCTTTCTACCCGCCGACGAAAGCGAGCTACCCCAAACAAGAAGAAGCGCCTCACCTTTTGACATACCTGACGGCCAAGGCGAACTGATCCTCCTTGTGGACGACGATCCCGGCGTCCTCAGCATAGCCACCGCTATTCTCGAGAAACATGGCTATCGCGTCGTGAGCTGCGCCGACGGCGTGGAGGCGATCGTCTTGTTCATCACCCGTGCAGGGGAAATCTCTCTCGTCATTACGGATGTCGATATGCCCCGTCTCGGCGGCATGGAGTTGGCCAAGACTCTGTCGCAGCTTCGCCCAGACATCCGGCTTCTCGCCATAAGCGGATTGTCCCCCGACGAAACCGGCGGCTCAGCCGTCTCGGCAGCCATTAAGGCGACTCATGCTTTTCTTCTTAAGCCTTTTGACGAAAAATGTCTTCTGGGCGCCGTTCACAGGCTAATCCATCCATCCGAAAAAACCTAGATTACCAGGTATTCACGTTGGTTCGTCGGTGACATCGATCTCTTCCGCAAAATCCTCGCTGTCGCGCTTGGCAAGCTCCGCAAATACCATTACGCAGGATCAGACGGCGAGGCACAGACGTTAAGCTGTCTTGTGTTCCTAAAGGCTGTTTGTGGATGGCCGTCGAATGAATGGAGCCGGAGCTGCTTCTGCGAGGACCGCCGTCACAGTTTGGAGCAATACATCGGAATCAATCGGCTTTGCCAGCACACGCTGAGCACCGATCTGTCGCGCGTTCGACAGATAAAACGGGAGAGCGACTTTGGAGGCGCCGGACATGGCAATGATACGAGGCCGCGTTTGGGCCTTCCGTAAATCGTCGATGAGTTCCAAGCCGTCCATGTCAGGCATCATGATGTCGGTGATGACCAGATCGTGCAGCCCGGCGCGATAAAGTGCCAATCCGGTCTTTCCATCGCTTGCCGTGTCCACCGTGTGACCGGCCGACCGCAGCAGCTCGGTTAGAATAATGCGAAGGTCGTGGTCGTCGTCGATGAGCAGAATGGAAGACATGAAGGGATTGTGCCTGCGGCATTGTCGAACGTTCGGTTCACGGTTGCAAGAAGGGTCCGGGCCTCAGACTTGCCAGACAGTTCACTTCGCTCGAGGAGCGCGTCGAAGGCGAATAGCGTTGCGCACCAGCAGCCCCCCAAAAAGTCCCCCGAAAAAGGAGCTTTCCCTAGGTGGTTTCAGAGCGGAATCCGGTCAGGCTCATAACCTGAATGCCGCTTTCTTGCCGCAACGAGGCATTCGACGCTGACGAAGGAGTTGGCTACCCTCAGGCAATGCAGCCGCTCCCCCATTTCGGCGACAGATTAAACAGCATATTCAAACACGGACGCGGTATGGTCCCGCCTGCGGTCGGTTGCAAGTGGTTCGTAGCTTGCGTCAATCTTGCGCTTCAGGGGGACCGCGAAGTATTCGCACCGGTGCAGGTCCCAAATACCGGAACGAAAGCGTGCGATCCAGAGATCAAGCTGATCGCGCCCCCGACGACTCAGTTCCCAAGCGTTCCGCTCAAGGTTGTTGATTAGTTCCCTTAGCACTCCGTCCTTCCGGGCCCACGCAAGATCAATCCGGTATCGCGCCTCGATACTGGTCGCGGTAGGCGTGAGGTCCTCGCCAATTACCTCATACCAGCGCTGGCCCGAGATGTGGTCGATGACCTCTCGGCGACCGTTGATACCGCCAAGCTCGCTTAGAGCATACACCACGAGGAAGACCTCCTGGCCGCGCCGCGAATCATAGGTAATGCGTCCGTCAGGCATGGAGTCCCTTCAGTTCGATCTCATTTCCTCGTTCTTGCGTACGCGAAAATGCAAAGGCGACAGGCCAAGCGTTTCAGCCACCAAGCCTAGATCGCGGACTTTTTCCACAGTGGCACTGTGTGTGAGGACAAAGAACCCCGTCGAACCGACAGGTTGATGGGCGTAAAGCTGACCGGTCTGAGGATTCTTGTAGTCGTGTTCGGGATCTTGAGTAACAATTGGGCCTCGGTTCACTCTGAGTTGGGTTAGAGATTGAAGTATTGAGGGCCCCTTGGCTGCCACCAGCGCCTCGATGACTCGGCGCATGGTGTCTGACGCCTGGCGCTCCGAAATCACGACAGCCGCGTGGTTCACTCCCAGGTGCGGAAAGTCGATTGTGACAACGATCGGACCGGAGTGGATCGGTGGGCTGGCGACTGCTTGATATGTTCGATCGGAGGTTTCCTTGCCCTCAACCTCACTGGTAATTTGCGCCAGTTCCGCATCGAACGCTTTTGTGCCCTCTTCAATTTCCCTGACCCGCTTTGCCAACTGATTGAGGCGGGAGATGCGTTCGAGATCACCGGCGCCTGCCGCCAGTTGGATTTTCGCGAGGATTTGTTCTAGGAGTTTCATCAGTATGATAAGTAAGACGGTATCACGTACTCCCGTCAAGCCGTTTTTCCCTAACTGCGGCAAAGCGGCATTTGGCTCTGCCAAGCCATTCATTGAACAGCAATTGCGCCAGAGACGACAATTTGTTGCAATGGACCAATTTGGTGTTTGAGGGCCTCCTTGGGCCATAGAAAGCGCCCTAAGATCGATCCCGGCGAGCGCTCGAACCCCTTTGGCGGCCCCTCGCCTCGCCCTCCCGGTGCGATCCTCAGTCGGTTAAAATGGGCCCAGCGCGGCGAAGCGATGCGCCCCTAGAAGCAGTCCGTCTCCGGCGAGAAAAGCAAGAATCTACTCCGAACTAGAGCCAGTCACGCGACTCAGCAGCGCAAGCGCCGGTTGATCCAGTTCGGCTGCGAGCAGCATCAGTATCTGTTTGAAAGCCGCGAAGGCGTCGGCATCGGCACGCAGGTTCGCTTCCCGATTGGACCACGCCCAAAGGACGAAATCCGAGAGATGCCGCAGTAAATGGCGGAGCCGCCAGCGGTGTTTCGGGTCGCGGTCGAGACTTCGGTCGAGCCACTGGATTCCGTCGGAAAAGAGCGATCCGGCTGCGGGGTTGCGAAGCAAGTAAACGAATCGCTGTGCGCTATCGGGGTCCGCCAAGTCGAAGGCGGCCCATTTCTCATAGTGGGGTTTCATGGCGGCAAGGAAACCGGCATGGGCAGGCGTCAGACCCAATAGCGCGTCATCGTCCATCAGGAATAAGGTCCACCAAAGTTCACGGAGAATATGCGGAGGGCTTGATGCGGGTCCATGCCAGGCGGCCGCAGTCCACGCCCAGTTGGCGATCTCATTCCAAGCCGTGGCGAACTCGGCTGAGAGAGTATTGAGGCCGGCGGTGAAGAAGGCGTGGAGGAAGTAGCGGATGTAGTGCGACGCGGGTTGGCCTATGGCGAGCAAGGGCTCCCACATCGTACGCCGGTCGGAGGCCGTCGAAATGGTAGCGAGCAGCCGGCCGAGAAATGTCAAAGCGCGGTGTTCGCCGTGGTACGGCAGCGGCGAATCGCCTTCTGCGCCGGCCCGGCGCGGGATAGTGGCTATCAGGGAGGAAAGCATGCTTCTGGCCCAGCCGAACCATAGCGTGCGCTCGGCAACGGATACCGCCTGGTCAAGCGATTGGATCCATTCGAGCCCCGCGACCACCACGTCGATGTCGATAGTAGCCGAGGTGCGCTTTTTGTGACGCGTCACCTTGACCGGGGCTGCAAGGTCGATGGTTTCCCAGTCGGAAGGTGGTTCGGGAAGCGTGCCCGCGACGAAACTTGCGAGCTGAGGGGGCCACCAGGAGACCCATTGGACGGGCTTTTCGTCCTCGTACTCGGTGATGTCTATGACAAGTCGGGCGGCAGCAACCCAGACCAGGAGGTTAAACATCTGTTGGAATACCGGGCCGAGCTGCATCCGGACGGCCGCAGCCCGGCGAAACAAGATCCGCACGGTTTTTAGATGCCGGCGGCCGGCCAGTTCTCCTATTGCCGTGCGCCATTCAATATCGGCCGGGTTGGTCGCCAGAAATACCGGAGCCACTTCAGCGCAAAAGTTTTCCCACGTATGGTCAAACGGCGCGTCGTCGAACATGAACCGCCGGGGCGCCGGCGGGGTTTTCAGGTGATGAAGGATAATCTTACGGCAGCGGTCCGACTTTTCCGGCGACTTCGCCAACCATCCAGTGCCAAGGTGAACTAGAACGGCGACAATCCCGCATTGCGCGTCCGCTAAACATCCAATTGTGCTCGCGCCATCATTGTCCAGCACGGGCCCAGGCGGCAACCGGTCCAACGCTGCGAACCAATCTTCTAGGACTTCATCCGGTAGCGCGACGTTCTTGTCGAGCAAGTTGCGGCATTCGAGCGGAACTGTCATCAGCGACAGCTCGCCTTGGGCGCCTTGCCGACGAGCCTGCGTTGCTTTGCCCAACGCTTCAGGCTCATGGTATTCCCACGCAGTTCCTCCGTTTGCATGGGTCTGCTTCCAGTTTGCCGGGTCAAAAAATTCGGCGAGCTGCCAAAGGAAAGCCTGATCAACAGTTAGCTTGTCCGGATGCTTCAGCGCGTTCTTCCAATCCGCCGAAAGGGCGGCCAGCTTGGCCTGAGCTTCTGGATAAGGCAGACATTGTCGGCACACGTCGAACAATTGCAATCGATGTTGAGGAAGGTTGTTCCATTGCTCGGCAAGTTTGCGTTCCCAAGCAGAGTTCCTGATACCGCCCGAGGCACCAGACGCCATGCCAAAGCAGTAGTATTCGAGTGCTTGAATCTCCGGTGACGCGACTAACGGCCAAAGCTTGGTGAAGAGCAGGCGGGGCTGCCGCTTGCCGACGCTGATGAGGACCCCGGCGAGGGCAAGCGAGCGGGATTTGGATAACAGGAACTCAATATCGGCATCGACTTCGTCCTCCTTTTCGATGCGATCTAGCAGCCATTTTTCCAGCGCCATAAGCGCGGAGACGACAAAGCTGTTGCAGGTTACGGCATCGCGGTGAGCAAAATAGAGCCGGTGATCACCAAGCCAAGGTTCCGGGCCATTTTCACCGGTGACTGTCAGCGTGTAAGCGCCGGGCCGCCGGTGTTGAGCCCATTCCACCCAACGCTCGCTGAAGAAGTTGGTCAGCGCCAGCACGAACAACATGCCCTCGCGTCCGTTGGTCTGAAGGAGCGGAAGAAAAGGTCCACGCGTATAGAAAGGCGGCTCGAACGACCGATCAAAGACTACTTCCTGCGGTTCTCCGTAGTCGCTGGAGTGATAGGACTCCTCGATGTCAGGAGCGGCAATACAGACCGCCAAAGTAATTTCTCGTGTGAGGGTCGCGTCAACGCGCATGACCGGGACCATTGCCTTAGTCTGGAGCACAAGGTCTTGGAACGAACGGTTTGGATTTTCGGTGGGTCCGCCCGCCCACGGGGGCGGGAGCTTCCGTTCCACGCCACGGCCGGGCATCAAGCCCGTTTTATGGATGATCCATCGTTCCTTGGGAAATTCCTTGCGACCATCGGAGGGAATAAGACCGGCTAGCATGCGCATCAGGGTCGCAACCCGCGTCGGCTGTTCGGCGATAGCCGTCATCGCGGCCTGATAGACTACCTTCTCTTCGTCGCGGTCGGTATAGTACGGCTTACGGGCAGTTACGAAGACCAGATGCTCTGCGTTCAGGACAGCCAGCTCGGCGGCATCGTCTCGACCGGGCCAATCGGGAGCCGAACACTCCAGCCAACTTTGAGCCGTGTGGGCGATGTCAAAAGGAGCCAACTTAACAGCTTCGGCGCTATGGCAATGCAGGACTCGCAGGAGCGGGATCCAGTATTGCGGATAAGGCACCCGGAAGTGCGAGAGCAGGTGATCGCGGGAGATTTCCGTCTCCTGGGCCAGCAAATCGATCATTTTCTCGTTCGGCGCCGACGCCGCCAGGCGGATGCGCCCGAGCATGCGACGTAACAACTCCCCTCCACCAGCAATCAAGTGCGGCCAGACCCGGGCGAGGTTCTCGACCGGAGCAGCAGAAAAGAGCGGCGCCTCTAGGAAAAGGTCGGCGAGCAACCGGGCGGCTACTTCGCCGGTGCTCAGGGCCGCCACTTGCACGGCCCAGTTGGAAGCGCCGTCAGGCGAATCCTCAAGGAGCCATACGCCGTACAGCCGCACTGCTCGGTGCCAATAAGGCGAGGCGATGCGATGCGATGCGAATTCGATCCAGCCCGACCCTTCCGCGATCAACATCTCCAGACGGGCCCAGTCGGCATAAAGGTCATGCTGAAAGGCGATGCGTTGGTTGCGCGCCACGCATAATCCGTCACGAACCAATTCCTCGAAAGCGAGCAACAGCGCCGAATCGAATTTTTGCTCGGGAACTTCAGCCTGAACCAATTCCGCCTGTTTGTCGGCGAGGGCGAAGACGGCCCGAGCCCGCAGCGCAGCCCCATCCCCGCGGCGGATTCGGTCCTGCCAAAACCAACGGGCGAGGTGGGATTCACCGGTCAACGTGCTTTCGGCCAACGCGCCGCCAGCGCGCAAGTGGTCGGTTACTAGGGCAAGTATCTTCGGTTTGCGCAGCAGGCTTTCCAAATGGGGTTGCCGGACCAAAGGGCGCAGTTCCGGGAACCGCCGCGAAATCTCGACTAGCTCAGCACGTGTGAAATCTTCTAGGTTTTCCGTGTGAATCTTTACGCCCTGGGCAGCAATCGCCAACTGCTGACGGACGCCGCTCCATTCCTCCATGCGGGCCAGCAAAACGACGCGCCAGGGCGATTTTGGATCAACAGGCCGGCAAAGTTGGAGCAGCCGGGTTAATTGACCGATCCTTCCCGTGTCGGTGCAATACTCGACTCCATCGACCACGAGCAGGGCCGGACCGCCGACCCGCTCGAACAGCTCCGCGAGGCCATGTGTAAGCCCTTCAAGGCCGAGAGCTAAACTCAGTGTGCCCGCCTGAGGACGGGTCCACGCCGACGCCCGGCTCCAGACACGCACCGCGTAATCGACTGCGACTTTATCGACGAATCGTTTTGCTAGGCTACTCTTGCCGCAACCTGACGGTCCGACAATCACGGTGACCGGATTGGCGGCAACACTGGCCGTGAACGCGTCGAACGAGCTTTGCCGGGCCAGTCGGTACCCGGCGATATTGCCGATGATCCGGTCGAGATGGCCACGCGACTCCGTGTCGATTATCTCCCAGTCGCCTTGATCAAATGGGTAGGCCTTCAATACAAAGCGACTGCGAACGGCATCGAGCAATCGGTGTGAGTCGAGGTAGCCGTTGGCGTGCTTTTGTTCAGCGCAGGCCGACATCAACGCCTCCCATAGTGCAATGGCCGTTGAGGCATTCGGCTTGCACAGGAGTTCGTTGCACAACGTCAACCCGGCCGGCGGATGGGCCTGGGTCAGCGCAACGATTTCGAGGTCTTCGAGTACGAATGAATGCAGCAAGTCCGCCGGAGTCACCGCGGTCACTCCTGCTTTCAGCAGGTGTTCCTTCAAATCCGCATAAAGGGCCCGTCCGGTGGCATTCGTAAAGCCCTGCTCCTCGATGCGTGTTGGCAGCAAAGCAACGTTGCCCCTCGCAGTACGGGTAAGGGTGGATACTGCGTTGAACACTACACGCGCATGCGATGCCGCAGCGAGCACCAGCCGGTCGCGGGTCCGGTCGAACGGATTCGGGGCCGGCGCCGTATGCTGCGTGAGCAGGGCATTCTTTATCTCCGTCGAGAAGCCGCCAGACGTAATTTCGCGCTTGCTACGGATGGAAACGGCAGCCCGATAGGCACCGGAAGTGTCCTGCATAGTTAGCAACAGGTCGTTGAAATGCCAATGGTCCGCCGCCACTTGAAAGTCGAGTCGGGTCACCAGTCCAGGGAGGCTTGGAAATGGACTACGTCCGAGTAGGAGCGCCGCAGCACAAGACGCGGCCACCTTGTCTTCCACGTTGAAGCCTTCCCCTGAGGTGGCCTTCGTCGGTGCAATGGCTTTGACTTCCGACTTGTTGGGTGTCTTTGGGTGCTTGGCCATGGCGAGAGTGGGCAAAGGAGGTTATGGCCGTATTGGCGGACTTTCCTTATACGCGCCTAGTCGTAGTTGGCCAACACCGCAGTCCAAGAGACGGATCAGCATTTTGAAGCCTTGAGGCTTTTCCACGCCCTTAAGCCGCGAGCAAGGGCCTAGAAAGCACCAAGGCGCCGATCCTGGCGAGTCGGTCCAACCTTTGGCGGCCGCCTCGCCCTTCCACGTGTAGCCCTCGGTTTTCACCAATCCACCAAGCAACCAATGGTGACAACTTTCCGAGAGATACCCATGTTTTCCAAAAGTTATGGGCATTGGTGGTGCTGGTGGATTGGTGGAAATCGAGGGGCTCATGCGGCTTTCTCCCCTTGCTCGAATCGGTAGGTGATCGCAGGATTCCCCGTCTTGGGCGAGGTTCCGTGGATGCGGTGGATTCGAAACCCGTCGATGTCCACTTCGTCGTCTTCGCGAAAGATTGCGGCCATTGCGCTCCCGATCTTGCGGGCTGCGACCGTCTCGTCGGCGTCGGGACCTACGCCAGGTGGCGGGAGGTCGTTTTCCAGTGCGAATTCGGCAATTTGGCTGGCGTAAAACTCGCCGCTGCGCTTGGCATCGCGGAGGGCGATACAAAGCCTACGAACCCAGCTTCGGCGGGGGTCGCTCACACGCTCCCGGGCGTCCTCGTGCCCGTCCATCAGTGGAGCCGCGTGGACGATATTTTGCACGATCCAGTCTAGGACCTGCGCCCACTCTCGGAAATCATGCCGAGTCTCCTTGGTGCGGGGTTGGCCCTTGTTCACCCACTCAGCGATGATGGAAAAGACGCAGCCCAGGAAATACGGCTGATTCGCGACAACGTGCGCATACAGGTCTCCCTCGAAATACTCCTTGAATGCGTACCCTGGCGGGCGCTTGCGCAGTCGCGTGATGCTGGCACGGTTGGCCAAGTCTCGCGTGATCTCGACCCCGTTTGACGTGAACTGAAAGACCAAACCCCGGGTATCCACCTGGACCTCAGCCTTGTGCGGAACGCGTGCCGGCATAGTGCCGGGCGCCGTCAAGATCGCTTCGAGAAATGGCGAGTCAAACCTGCCGCGATGGTTGTCGAGCAAGATGAACGGCCTCCCGTCGAGCAGCTTTTGCGAGAGGCTTTCATCGAGTCCCCCAACGCCGCCGGCTTTTTGCACGACGACGTTGCAGGTCTCGCCGTAGATTGCGGCAACGACCTTTTGCAGGAAAGTCTTGCCTGACTGCGAAGCGTCGGCCTCGGCGATATGTACGGGAATGGCATTCTTGAGCCACGAGCCAAAGCGCAGCGCAGGCGCGACTAGTAACGCAAGGGCGCGTGAGCGGTCGCCAAGTGATTGGAAATCGAAATCGCCGAGTATGTCGCAAAGGGCTTTCACGGCTTCGTTGAGTGGAACACGAGGCGGCGATTCTCCCCCGGTTACGATTAGCCCGCCATTAGACGAGTGCCAACCTGGACCAAGGATCTGCATCTTGCCGCCGATACAAGCCAGCACGGGACTAGAAACGAGCGCTGCAACGTGCGGAAGCAGCTTGCGGGCTGGCTCACTGTCCAGAAGCGCGCGGGCAGTTTCTTCCGGGCAAATGGTTGGCTTCAAGACCGCCTCTCCATTTGCGCCTACCCGCCAAACGAGAGGCCGTGCATAGCTCTCCAACCGACTGCGAAATTGCGATGATGTTATGGGGTCAAGCCGCTGGCTGCCGTCGGGATTTACGATAATCTCATGGACCTGGCCGCCCCTCAAAAACAAATCGAGAGCGTCGCGAATTAGGGCAAAAAGCTTCTTGGCGCACTCGGTTATCGACACCTTTCCACCTGGCAAGACGATCATTGTCTCAGGTTTGTCTTGGACCGATTGCCCATTCGTTCCGGTCGAATGCGAGATAGCGCGGGCTTTGAGTCCGCCCTCCAATAGAATCCTCTGCGCCTCGTCAGGTGACACGTCGGGCGTGGGCGAGCCGGGGTTCTTCCGAGGGGCGCTCATGGCTTCGTCCTCCCCCGCTTTCGGGCCAGTTCAATCGAGGCCATCATGAAATCTGTGCGCGCAGCCCCAATTCGGATGGGATCCTTTTCTCTCAAGGCAGCCTCATAGAGATTGAAGGCGGCCAGTTGATGGGCCCGGGCAGCGGCCTCGGTCGGGGGCATGCGTTTCGTCTCGGTTTTGAATGACGTGTGGGTTTTGAGTGCTTCGTCCAAGCGATCTCGTGCCCCGCCAGTCGCCACCGCGTCGCCTCTGGTGATCTCAGGCAGCGGGCCATAAGCCGCGTGCGCCACCGGCCCAATGGGCGGATGGGCTATCGGGATCTTCGATGCGTCAATAAGAACCCGCTGCTTCGCCTGACTTGAAGGTATGGAACTGGTCATACCTAGAGTAAGGGTGCCCACTCCCCCTGATCTAACTCCTACTGCGCTTCCGACTTACGCTCTGTCGTTGAAAAATATGTCCAGTAACTTGAGAATTCGCCGCTTTGCCTACCTCACAGCGAGATGATCAGCTAGCAGCCGACCTTTTCTACCGCACGAAGACGATCGCGGAGATTTGCTCGGACTATCGAATAAGCCGTGCCACAGCGTACCGCCGGCGTATCGAGGTTCGCGACATGAAAAAGACTGGAAAACCTTTTCGTGAAATGTCGTTCCCCAGGCCGGGTTCTCCCAGACAGACTTCGGCTGAGGATCGATTGACGCTAATGAAATTGATACGCCAATACATGAACGAGGAGCTATTGGGGCCGTGGGAAAAAGAGCGCGAAGGTAAACGAGGGCATCCTAAGGTCCCTCGGCCCACCCCCAAGCTTTGCGCAATTCGCAAAATTGCCGCCCGAGTCGGAATCAAGTGGAATGTCAAGACAGTCCGCCGTCTTCTCGCTGACATGGAGATCGTAACCACCGGCCAGAAAAATTACGGCCGTAAGTTAGCTCGCGGCTAGAAACGAAACCAAGACCGTGTCCGCCTGCCGGTCTAAGGTGTGGCTTCTCCACCCATCCGAGAAGTATCCGAACCGGCACAAAGGCCGCACAGACTCGCCCGCGAATTCCGGCCGGGAAGAGTCTCACGATATGGGACATTTTGTGATCTCTGAGAGCGTAAAGCAGAAGGGCGATGACAAACAGATCTGGGTCTTGGGGCACCCTTAATCTGGGAATGGTCAGCTCGACTCCTTCAACTCAGTCCCCTTCCCCATTCACGCCACGAAGTCGAATGTGGAGGGCGCCTACTGCTTCGAAGCTTGGAACACATAGTTCCTTCGAGAATCAACCGTTTCTCAAGAGCGACACTGTGATGGCCATGTTCGGGTATAAGAACCGGTCGTCGTTTTGGCAATTTGTCCGCTGCCGGGGTGTGCCCCACGTTCGAATTACTCCAAAGAAGATCATGTTCGAAGCACCGGCGCTCGAGGACTGGATCAACCACCGCAGGTCCGACAGGCATTTTCGTTAGCCAACATCCCGCCATCAAACCAACTTATCAAAATGACCACTAAAGCCAAACCCTGCGAACAGCAGGCAAAACTGCCCTCAGTCGAAGGTACTCTTCATGTCTGCGCGCACACCGTAGCGTACCACTATTGGAGCATCGATGTCCCTCTTTCCGGCGAGGATCTTGAAGTGCTTCAAACGCACGCCGAGGAACGCGCCAAAGAACTTATTGTGGACGGAGTCGTCATGGGGGAGCTGAACTGCCCTATTGGAGACATTGGAGGCGACTCCATCCGCGGTTGGTGGAAAATCCAGTGGTAGTCACTAATCGTAAGCCGCTCTTATCTGCTTACGGCAATTGCATAGGCCTTATGAACTAAGCTCTATTTCGATGGGTGAATCTCGAACCAAGCCTGGCCTTCATCCTTGGAGACGACCTCGCGGTAGCTCTCATATATCTCCCTAGGACTGTTGCCTGACTCCAGTGACGTTTCGGCTACGTCTCCAGTCTGAGCCACCCGGTGGCTGATAAACGAATGCCGGAAGCAGTTATGCGGAAGCTCGATTTCCATGGCGTGCCCCATCGCCCGGATCCTGTATATGACGGTGTTCCTCGGAGAGCCGGCGCAAACCTCCCCCTCGCGCTTGGGGCACAAGTTCAGCCATTCGACGGCCACCGGCGCAAGCGGCACGATGCGATCGGCCGGCGTGTTCTTCTTCGCCCGGGTGACTCGAAGAATCTGGCGGTCGAGATGCACGTCGTTCCACGATTGATGATGCACCTCGATCGTGCGCAGTCCGCAGAAGCCGGCGATCACGAGCGCCGCTAGGTAGCTTGGTTCGCATTCGCGGATATGTTTGAGAAGTTTTTCGAAGACTTCCGCAGTGATGACCCCAATCTTTCTCTCTTTTTCACGAGCGCTTTCGGTCTGCTCCGCCTCAGTCAGCGCGTCACGAGGAAGATAGCCCTCCTTACGAGCCCATCGCCATAGGCTCACGACTCGTTTCCGTGCGGTGTTGTGGGTAACAGGGTGTGGGTGCCGTGTGCCCAGCCATTCCGCTAATTCACGCGACGAAATCGACTTCAACGAACGGTCGCCAAACACCTCCGTCAAAGTCGGAAAGATCTTCCTGTAAGATACCGAGGTATCGACTCCGAGAGCTTCCTTTCTTTTCAGGAACCGCTTTGCCGTTTCGGAGACGGAAATCTCTTCGAAACCAACACCGTTTCTTGCGGCCCAGAATTCCGCAGCCGAAATGAGTTGGCCGCTCGCAAGCTCCCGTGCCGTTTTCCACTCCTCGAGGGCAGCTAACAACGGCATGGCTCCGCAAAGACGACGGGCTGCGACCAATTCATCGCGGTCACGTCGGGTCATTTCCGCAGCCTCTATGTTCCCCGCTGCCAACTGGGAAGCCTTTATCCGCCCTTCCTCCATAGCTGCCTCAAGGCTCGCACGCTGCGTAAAGCGTCGCCATCCGTCGTTCCAGACCACCACGAATGCAAAGCCGCTGGCCGTGGTCTTATGCTTAACTCTGTAGACTCGGACCGTGACCGAGCCAATGCGAATGATCTTGGGGAATTCCGACCGGCGAGGCATCTTATGGAAAGCTAACAAAAGCTAACATACGAACCCGTTCTTAACGTTACAAGACCATTTCTCCCTCGAGAGATGCCTCTCAAATTGGTGCTCAGGAAGGGACTCGAACCCTTACGCCTTACGGCACACGCCCCTCAAACGTGTGTGTCTACCAATTCCACCACCTGAGCATCAAAGACTGGGGAGGGGATAATCAGCGGCAAGGGAGGGGCGTTGTCCAGTCCTGAAATTGGGTTTTGACGCAACCACCTTCATGGGGAACCTTCCCGGCGTCCGTCCTTCCATGAAACTCGACGCAATCAAAGCGGCGCTGCTCGCCTCCTACGAGACGGACGGAGGGATCAACCATCTGGACGGGATCAACCTGCCGTCCCAGGAATCGGTCAACGAGATCGCGCGCGAGTGCATGCACCTGTTGTTTCCCGGCTATTTCGAGGAGAGGCGCCTCTCGAAAAAGGACGTTCCCGACCTGGTGGATTCGCTGCTTGAGCACATCGGGAAGAGGCTCGAGGTCGAAGTCGAGAAATGCCTGCGGTTCTCGCACGACCCGCATCCCCAATCGCACGCCCGCGCACTGACCGTCGAGGCCCTCGGGAAGCTCCCCGACCTGCGCAAGGCCATCCGGACGGACGTGGAGGCGGCCTACCTTGGCGACCCCGCGGCGCGCAACTATGAGGAGATCATCCTGGCCTATCCGTGCGTCCTCGGAATCTCGCTCCAGAGGTTTGCACACGTTCTCTACAACCTCGGGGTACCGCTCCTGCCGAGGATGATCACGGAGTTCGCACACGAACGGACGGGCATGGACATCCATCCCGGGGCCCGCATCGGCACCCATTTCTTCATAGACCACGGCACCGGCGTAGTCATCGGCGAGACGGCGACCATCGGGTCGCACGTGAAGCTGTACCAGGGCGTGACCCTCGGGGCGAAATCATTCGAGACCGACAACCAGGGCAACCCGGTAAAGGGAGTGAAACGCCACCCCGACATCGGGGACAACGTGACGATCTACGCGCAGGCGACGATACTCGGCGGCGACACCACCATTGGCGCGAATTCCGTCATCGGGGGGAACGTCTGGCTTCTGGAGTCGGTCCCCGCGAACAGCATCGCGTATTTCAAGAGCGACGACCTGGTAATCCGGCCGCGCCAGAGGAAGGAAGACCTCGTCGGCTACGTCGAGGACTGGGTTATCTGACCGCCCAGGGGCCGGCCAGGCGCCGCTGCCGGTCGGCCAGCGCCCGTGCGAGCTCGGCAGCGAAGAACGGCCCGCGGTAGACCATCCCGGTGTAGATCTGGATCAAGCACGCGCCGGCATCCAGCTTCTCGGCAGCGCTATCAACGTCCGTTATCCCCCCCACCCCGATGATCGGAAGCCTTCCGCCGGTCGCGCGGGCGACGTAATTGACCACCTCGGTGGAGCGCCTGCGCAGGGGCGCCCCGCTGAGCCCGCCTTCCTCTGCCACGCGGGCAAACGCGCCGGGCCGGGAGAGCGTCGTGTTCGTCGCCACCAACCCGTCGAGCCCGTGGTCTGCGACGACGGCCAGCACGGCGTCAATCTGCGCAAACCCGAGATCGGGCGCGATCTTGAGGAGGATCGGGACGCGCGACCTGCCGGGCAAAGAGGCGCGGCCATTGTTCGCCCCGGTGACCGCCGAGAGAAGCTCCCTCAGGCGGGATTCGTCCTGGAGCTGCCGAAGGCCCGGCGTGTTGGGGCTTGAGACGTTGAGCACGACATAGTCCGCATAGTCGGCCAGCAGCGCGAAGCTGGCCAGATAGTCCTCCGGCGCGCGGTCGATCTCGGCGACCCTCGATTTGCCGAGGTTCACCCCCAGGGGCATCCGCCGCTTCCCCGGTGGCGGATGCCTCGAAAGGCGCGCCGCCACCGCTGCCGAGCCGTCGTTGTTGAAGCCCAGCCGGTTGATCAGCGCCTCTTCCCCGGGGTAGCGGAATACCCGGGGCCTCGGGTTGCCGGGCTGCGCCGCCGCGGTCACTGTCCCCAGCTCGACATGCCCGAAGCCGAGCGCCGCCGCCGCAGGCCATGCGCACGCATTCTTGTCGAACCCGGCCGCCAGGCCAACCGTATTTGGGAACCGGACGCCGAATGCCTCCACCGGGCGGAAGCTCGCCGGCGACAGGCGCGTTAAAGCCTCCAGCATCCTGCAGGCCGGCGCGAGCCGCCCCAGAAGCCCCATCGAGTGCACCGCCAGCTCGTGCGCGCGCTCAGGATCGAGGCGAAACAGGGCGGGCCGCATGACCCTTTCGTATAGCGCACCCATGTGGCTCCAGCGTGAAATCCGCCTGCGAAAACGCAAGTATTGCTCGCGAAACACCCGCCGGGCCAATGCGTTCCATTATCCCCCAACACGGCGAGCCCCTCGGTGCTTTTGTGCTTGTTATTTGCCCCCCCCCTCGCACGCTGCGGCTAAAATTCCCCGCGATTCCAAATCCATGGCTAAAACCACCTCCACCCTAGAATGGTGCGTCATACGACTCGGCGAAGACCACAACTGGTGGGTATGTGAAACAAGCGATCCCGTGCGCTGGGACGTTGACGGCTTGAGCATCGTCGACCCGCGCCAGGTGGCGCACCTTATCGATCTTGTGGACGCGCTGCGCGACTACGGCTTCCACCAGGACCTCTTCGAGGCCGCGTTCATCCCGTTCCGGATCGAGAAGGACCTCGGCGGCGGGAAGGTGAGGCTCAAGCGGGTCAAGGAGTCCATCTTTGAGACGGAGGAGAGGCTTTTCGTGCTGCCGGACATTCTTGACGAGGAGAACGGGCCGTACGCGGACCTGCTCGACCACCTCACCCGCTGCCGGGTGAAGATGCTGAACGACCTCTTCAATTTTGAGAGCAAGCTCACCGTGGATGAGGTCGAGGATGAAATCCGCGAGGAGCAGAACACCCAGTTCATCGAGGGCAAGGCCGTGCACACGTTCACCGAGCTGTGCGCCATCCTCGACTTCATGCCCGAGGGGATGGACTCCGACGAGGAACAGCCGTCCAAGGCGGCGGAGGAGGAGGACGACGACCTCCCCACGCTCGACGCCGAGGAGGAGGAGAAGCTGAAGAATGACGAGTCCCTGAAATGGGACGAGGACGGCGACGAGGAGAAGGAGGACGACAGTGAGGGCGGGGAGAAGAAGGACGAGGACGGCGAGAAGGAGGAGGCGGAAGCGGAGGACGAAGTCGTGAAGCCCCGGCGAAAGTCGCGCGGCAAGCGCTGAGTCGGACCGGCCCGCGCCATGCACTCGCTTCGCGCAGCGACGATCGCCCTCCTGGGGATCCTCGCAGGGTGCGAAACCGCCGCGCCGGCCGGGCGGAATCCCGTGATGCCCTCGGCGGCCTCGGCATCCCAGCTCCGCCCGGGGGACAGCTTGACCGTAGCCATTATCGGCGTCCCCGATCCCACGACGAACAACGTCCAGATCGACGACCAGGGGTTCATCAGCCTCCCGTTCATCGGAACCGTCAAGGCGTCGGGCGAGACGGCCGCGGGGCTCACTCAGCGCATACGCCAGGCCTACGTGACCCAGAAGATCTACACCTCCGTCGACATCTCGGTCAGCGTCACCGAGCGCTACGTCTATGTCGGCGGGGAGGTCGAGAAGCCGGGAAGGATAGTATGGACGCCCGACCTCACGGCCTCCAAGGCGATCCAGGCCGCGGGGGGGTTCACGCTTTACGCCAAGGAGGACAGGGTGGGAGTCGTACGCAACCAGACCCTGTACGAGCTCGACATCAAGCTCGCCCAGAAGAACCCATCCCAGGACCCGAGGCTCGAGCCGGGCGACTCGATCCAGGTGCCGCGCTCCGCGTTCTAGGGCCCGCCGCGCCCGAGCTCGGCCGCCATCTCCTTTGCGAAGTATGTCAGGATGATGTCGGCGCCGGCCCTCTTGATGCCCGTCAGCGACTCGCGCCGGCAGGGAGCGAGCTCCAGCCAGCCCAGCTTGGCGGCGGCGTGGATCTGCGCGTATTCGCCGGACACCTGGTAGGCGGCGATGGGCTTCCTGGTCGAATCGCGCAGCGCGCGGATGATGTCCAGATATGGGCCCGCAGGCTTGACCATCATGATGTCCGCCCCCTCGGCCTCATCGAGCGCCATCTCGGTGAGGGCCTCCCTCCAGTTGGCGGGGTTCAGCTGGTAGGTCCGCTTGTCGAGGCTCCGCGTGCCGGCGGCGGCCGCGCTCCCTACCGCGTCGCGGAAAGGCCCGTAATAGGCCGAGGCGTACTTTGCGGTGTACGCCATGATGGCAGTGTTCTCGCGGCCCGCGGCGTCGAGCGCCCTCCGGATCGCCCCCACCCTGCCGTCCATCATGTCGCTTGGCGCGACAAGGTCGACGCCGGCGCAGGCGTGGAGCACCGCCATGTTTGCGAGAATCCCGACGGTCCGGTCGTTGTCCACGTCCTTTCCGTCCGGGGTCAGCACTCCGTCGTGCCCATGGACCGTGTACGGGTCGAGCGCGATGTCGGTCATCACAATCATCTCCGGGAGGGATTTCTTGACCGCCTGCACCGCGCGCAGGATGAGGGCGTCCTCCCGCAGCGCAGCGGTGCCATCCTCGTCCTTCAGGCGCGAATCGAGCTTCGGGAACAGCGCCACCGCCAGTATGCCAACTTTCCTCAACGCCCGGCATTCCCTGACGAGGTCGGGGATGGACAGCCGGAACACCCCCGGCATCGACGCGACCGGCTCCGGGCGGCCCCTGCCCTCGATGACAAAAAGCGGGGCGATCAGGTCGCTGGGCCGCAGCGCGGTGTCCTCGACAAGGGCCCGGAGGGCCGCCGTCCGCCTAAGCCGCCTCGGCCGGTGAACCAGATTGAGCTTGAATGGGTTGTGCATGTCTTCGTTGGCTCATCCATTGAAGCACTCCATGCACCTGGTCGCCACAAGATTTTGCGCCGCGGCGTGCCGCCATGCAAAAAACAGCGTTCCGCTGCGGTCGAATATGCGGTAGCAATCCCTTCCGCCACCGTAATCCACCCATGGCCATCAAGCTCTTTGATTCGCTCACGCGGGAAATCCGCGAACTCAGGCCGGCGCAGCCTGATGGCATAATCCGCTTCTACAACTGCGGCCCGACGGTCTACGCATCCGCCCACATAGGCAATTTTCGCACCTTCGTCATCAATGACGTCATCCGCCGCCTTCTCGAGCTCGAGTTTCCCGGGAAGGTGAAGCACGTGCGCAACCTGACGGACGTGGACGACCGCACGATCGGGCAAGCCCGGCAGGAAGGCCGCCCCCTGGCTGAGATCACAAGGAAATGGACGGACTTGTTCCACGCCGAATGTGTTTCGCTCAATTGCCTTCCGCCCCACGTCGAGCCGGCGGCGACCGGCCACATCCGCGAACAGGTCGACATGATCGACGTCCTCATGCGGAAGGGGAACGCGTACCGCGCCCCCAATGGGTCGGTCTATTTCAGGATAGGCTCGTTTCCCGCCTACGGCATGCTTTCGCGCATCAAGGAGCGCGAGCTCAAGGTGACCAACAGAATCTTCGACGCTGACCACAGGGACGACTTGGGCGACTTCGCGCTCTGGAAGGCCTACAAGCCCGAGGAGGACGGAGACGTCAAGTGGCCCGGCCCGGACGGCGCCGCCGATGGCCGCCCCGGATGGCACATCGAGTGCAGCGCCATGATCAGGAAGCACCTTGGCGAAACGATCGACCTGCACACGGGCGGAGTCGACCTGCTCTTCCCGCACCACGAGAACGAGATCGCCCAAAGCGAGTGCTGCAATGGAGCCGTCTTCGCCCGCCACTGGTACCATAGCGAGCACCTGCTCGTGGATGGCGCAAAGATGAGCAAGAGCAAGGGCAACTACTACACGCTGGGCGACCTTGTGCAGAAGGGGTACTCGCCGATAGCCGTCCGCTACGCCCTCCTCGCGGGCCACCCCCGCAAGCAGCTGAACTTCACGTTCGATTCGCTGCACGCGGCCGGGAGCGCGCTGGGCGCGCTGAGGCGGTTCTCGCAGGGCCTGAAACCTGCCGCGGATGACAGGTCCCAGGCCACCCCGTCGGCGATATTCGACGCCGTCTTCACGGCGCTCTGCGACGACCTCAACCTTCCCGCGGCTCTCGGTGCGCTCTTCACTGTGATCAACGGTCTCGACACGGGAGCCGCCACGCAGGCCGATCGCGCGGCGTTTGGGCGCGTTCTGTACGCCCTGGGATTCGAGGAGGCCTACCTGGCCAGAGGCGACCTGCCCGTGCCTTGTCCCCCTGAGATCACCGCACTCGCGAACCGGCGCCTCGCGGCCAAGAAGGCCAAGGACTTTGCGACCGCCGACAGGCTCCGCGCTGAGCTGGCCGCAGCCGGGTGGTTCATGCGCGACGGCAAGGACGGCTCCACGCTGGAGCCGCTGAAGAGGGCCTGATTTGGCTTTGTTTGCCCTCCGCCCATCGTTAAGCCTCCGACCGATGACACCGCTCGAAGAACTCCGCCACTCGGCGTCGCATATCCTGGCAACCGCGCTCCTTCGCGTCTATCCCGACGCAAAGCTCGACATCGGCCCTCCGACCGACACGGGGTTCTATTACGACGTCGACCTAGACCACAAGCTCACGGCCGAGGACCTCGCGAGGATCGAGGCCGAGATGAAGAAGGTCGTCGACGAGAACCAGCCCTTTGTCCGGAGGGAGGTCTCCCGCGACGAGGCTGTCGGGATCATCAAGTCCATCGGCCAGGAGCGCTACAAGCTCGGCCGCCTCGCCGACATCCCCGAGGGCGAGAAGATCTCGTTCTACCAGAACGGCGAGTTTGTCGACCTCTGCGCGGGCACGCACGTCCGCTACACCTCGAAGGTCAAGGCGTTCAAGCTGCTCTCCATCGCGGGCGCCTACCACCGGGGCAGCGAGAAGAACAAGCAGCTCCAGCGCATCTACGGCACCGCTTTCCCGACCAAGGAGGAGCTAGCCCGGTACCTGGAGCAGGTCGAGCAGGCCAAGCACCGCGACCACCGCAAGCTCGGCCGGGACCTCAAGCTCTTCGTCATCGACGAGGACGTCGGACAGGGCCTGATCCTCTGGACGCCCAACGGCTCCATCGTGCGCCAGGAGCTGCAGAACTTCATCAGCGAGGAGCTGCGCAAGCAGGGCTACTCGCAGGTGTTCACGCCCCACATCGGCAAGCTGGAGCTTTACAAGACATCCGGCCACTTCCCCTTCTACAAGGACTCCCAGTTCGCGCCCGTCGTCGAGAACGAGTCGCTCGCGAGGATCCTCCACGAGGGCTGCTCGTGCGCCGAGATGGTCGTGCGCCTCGAGGCGATCTCGTCGCGCCTCGCCGCCCAGATCAACGAGCGCACCGGCCGCGAGACCATCGCGCCCGGCCGCGTGATTGCGGACGACCAGCTCCTCGACGGCTTCCTGCTGAAGCCGATGAACTGCCCGCACCACATCAAGATCTACGCGTCGCAGCCCCATTCCTACAGGGACCTCCCCGTGCGCCTCGCAGAGTTCGGCACGGTGTACCGCTGGGAGCAGTCAGGCGAGCTGAACGGCATGACGCGGGTTCGCGGGTTCACGCAGGACGACGCCCACCTCTTCTGCACCGAGGAGCAGGTGGCGCAGGAGCTCCTCGGATGCCTCTCCCTCGTCAAGGTCATCCTCACCACGCTCGGGATGAGCGGCTACCGGGTGCGCGTCGGGCTCCGTGATCCGGACTCGAGCAAGTACATCGGCCAGAAGGAGAACTGGGACAAGGCGGAGGAGGCGTGCCGGCAGGCCGCGAAGACCCTCGGAGTTCCCTTCACCGAGGAGCCCGGGGAGGCCGCGTTCTACGGCCCCAAGATCGACTTCATCGTCAAGGACGTGATCGGGCGGGAATGGCAGCTCGGCACGGTCCAGGTAGACTACAATCTTCCGGTCCGGTTCGACCTGACCTACAGCGGCGCGGACAACCAGCCGCACCGGCCGGTAATGATCCACCGGGCCCCCTTCGGCTCGATGGAGCGGTTCTGCGGCGTCCTGATCGAGCACTTCGGCGGCGACTTCCCGGTCTGGCTCTCCCCCGAGCAGGTGCGCCTCGTCCCCGTTAGCGAGAAGACGCTCGGCTACGGCCGCGCGCTCCTCGACAGGCTCCATTCCGGAGGCGTCCGGGCCTCGCTCGATGAGCACAGCGACAAGCTGGGTGCCAAGATCCGCAGGGCCGAGGTGGAAAAGGTGCCCTACACCCTCGTCCTGGGCGCAAAGGAGTCCGAGGCCGGAACGGTCAGCGTGCGCAGCCGCGCCAGGGGCGACGAGGGGACGGAGGCGTTCGAGCGGTTCCTAGCGAGAATCCAAGAGGAGATCCGCTCGCGGTCGCTCTCGGAAAAGAAGGCGACCTAGCGCGCCGGCCCCGGAACGATCAGACCGCGGACTCGCCGCGCTCGTCCGTGCGGATGCGGATGACCTCCTCGAGCGGGACAAGGAACACCTTGCCGTCCCCGATCTTGCCGGTTTTTGCCGACTTCACGATCGCGTCGACCGCCTTGCCCGCCATGTCATCGGCTACGGCGATCTCAATCTTCACCTTCGGAAGAAAATCGACCGTGTACTCGCTCCCCCGGTAAATTTCCGTGTGGCCCTTCTGCCGGCCAAAGCCCTTGACCTCCGTCACGGTCATGCCCTCGATGCCGGCCTCGGCCAGGGCCTCCTTAACCTCTTCAAGTTTGAAGGGCTTGATGATGGCGATGATGAGTTTCATTCGGGTGGATTTTGGGGATTACCGTATCCTGGCGTTCAACTTAGGGTGGCCCGCCGACCCGCGCAAGCACTGGTTCCTCCCTTGGAGCGTTTTGCCAGCGGCGCAGGTTTCAAATGCATGCCGGTGCCAAGCAGACATTATGCCAACGGGCGCTCGGCGTCCAGGACCGCGATGTGCAGCTCCCTCAGCTGCCGTTCCGTCACCGGGGTCGGGCTGCCGGTCATCAGGTCCTGGCCCTTCTGCGTCTTGGGGAAGGCGATGACGTCGCGTATGCTGGTCGTCCCGCAGAGCAGGGCCACGAGCCGGTCCAGCCCGAACGCAATGCCCCCGTGGGGAGGCGCCCCATAGGTGAAGGCGCGGAGCATGTAGCCGAACCGGTTCTCCACCATCTCCGCAGGGATCTTCAGGACATCCTCAAACACCTTCTTCTGGAGATCGGGCCGGTGAATCCGGATCGAGCCGCCCCCGAGCTCCGTCCCGTTGAGGACGACGTCGTAATGCTGGCCGCGCACCGCGGTGGGGTTCGAATCGAGCAGGCCGATGTCCTCCGGCACGGGCGCCGTGAACGGATGGTGCGTCGCAATATAGCGCTTCTCCTGCTCATCAAAGCTCATCAGGGGAAAATCGACGACCCAGAGGAACTTCCAGTCATCGGGCCTGAGATCGAGCCTGCCGCGCTTCTGCAGGAGCGCGGCGACCTCCAGCCTGATCCTGCCAAGGATGGCGCAGGCCTTCTCCCAGGGTGCGGCCGCGAAGAAGATGATGTCCCCGTCGGACACCCCGAGCGATGCGGCCAACGCGGCCCTCTCGGCGCCCGAGAAGAATTTCACCAACGGCGACTTCCATTCGCCGCCCTCCACCTTGATGAAGGCGAGCCCCTTGGCGCCCAGGCTCTTTGCGATCTCCTCCAGCGCCTTCAGCTCGCCCTGCGTTAGGTCGGCCAGGCCCTTGGCGTTGAGCGCCTTCACGGCTCCGCCGGACGCGACCGCGGCCTGAAACACCTTGAACGACGACGCCCTGAACGTCTCGGAGAAATCCTTGAGCTCGCATCCGAACCGGAGGTCCGGCTTGTCCACCCCGAACCTGTTCATCGCCTCGGCGTACGGCATCCGGGGGAACGGCGTCGGGATTTCCGTGCCGAGGACGTCCTTCCAGAGCTTCTTCAGCATGCCCTCGAACAGCGCGTAGATGTCCTCGCGGTCGACAAACGAAGCCTCGACGTCCACCTGGGTGAATTCCATCTGCCGGTCGGCGCGCAGATCCTCGTCCCTGAAGCATCGGGCGATCTGGAAATACCGCTCCACCCCGGCGACCATCAGGATCTGCTTGAACTGCTGGGGCGACTGCGAGAGGGCGTAGAACTGCCCCGCGTTGATGCGAGAGGGTACCAGGTATTCGCGCGCCCCCTCCGGCGTGCTCTTGAAAAGCACCGGTGTCTCGACCTCGATGAAATCCTGCGAGTCAAAGTAATCGCGGATCGACTTCGTGGCCCGGTGACGGACCGCCAGGTTGTGGCGCATTTTCGGCCGGCGGAGGTCCAGGTACCGGTAGGCGAGCCGCAGGTCCTCGTTCACCCGGTCGCCGCCCTCGTCATCAAGGGGAAATGGCGGTGTCTCCGACATGTTGAGGACCTCAAGCTCCGCGGCGGCGACCTCGACCTCGCCCGTGTGCATCGCCGCGTTCACGGTGCCCTCGGGCCGCGCGACGACCTTTCCCGCGACGCTCGCCACGGACTCGGGCCTTAGCCGGGCCGCGCGGGCGCCGAGCTTCGCATCGTCCTTGGGGTCGAACTTCACCTGGGTCACCCCTTTTCGGTCGCGAAGGTCGATGAATATGATCCCCCCGTGGTCACGGATCGACTCGACCCACCCCGAAAGGGATACGGCGGCGCCGATGTCGGCCTTCGTCAGCTGGTCACAATGGTGGGATCTCTTCATGGTCTCGGTTCGCCGTGTAAACGTAAGAAGAAGCAGCCCCGGGCGGCCAGGGGCAACCCGATTCTTGGGCCGGGCCAAGGGATCATTCGAGGACGAGGCACTGGCCCGACATTTCGGGCGGCTTGGGTATTCCCATGAGGTGGAGAAGCGTCGGGGCCACGTCGGCCAGCCGGCCCCCCTCGCGCATCCGGGTCTTCCCGGCTGCGTAGCCGTCGCCGACGACGAAGAACTCCACGGGATTGAGCGTGTGTGATGTGTGCGGCGCGTTGTGGACGGGATCCCACATCTGCTCGCAGTTGCCATGGTCGGCGCCGACAACGGCGCTTCCGCCCATCCGAGCGAGGGCGTCCAGAAGCTCGCCGACCCCCTTGTCCGTCGTCTCGACCGCCTTGATCGCCGCGGGAAGCGACCCGGTGTGCCCTACCATGTCGGGATTGGCGAAGTTGACGACGACCAGGGCGTACTTGCCCGAAAGGATGGCCTCCCGGGCGAGACGGGTGACTTCGCCCGCGGCCATCTCGGGCTGTAGGTCGTAGGTCGCCACCTTCGGGCTGGCCGGGCACGCACGCACCTCGCCCGGAAACGGGTCCTTCCGGTAGTTGTTGAAGAAAAACGTGACGTGCGGGTTCTTCTCCGTCTCGGCGCAGCGGAACTGCGCCAGCCCGGCCTTGGCCACGACCTCTCCAAGGATGTTCTTCAGCTTCTCCGGCTTTGGCAGGATAACGTGCACCGGGAGGCCGGTCTCGTACTCGGTCATCGTCGCGAAATACAGGTCCAGCTTCGGGCCCCGGTCGAACCCCTTGAATCCGTCCTCCACAAAGGCCTTGGTGAGCTCACGGGGCCGGTCCCCGCGATAGTTGTAGAAGACGACCGAGTCGCCGTCGGAAATGGGGCCCACGGGCCTGCCGTCCTTGCCGACGACGGCTGTCGGAGTGACGAACTCGTCGCCGTGCTGGGTCGCGCTGAGCGGATGGTCGTAGTATCGCTGAACCGCCGCTTCCGCGTCGCCTGCGGAAGGCTCGGCCTTCCTCCCCGTCAGGATATCGTAGGCCTTGGACACCCGTTCCCACCTGTTGTCGCGGTCCATGGCCCAGAACCGGCCGCTCACCGTCGCGACGCGCCCGATGCCGAGCTCGCGGCACCTCGCCTCGATCTTGCCGACGTAGCCGAGCCCGCTGGTCGGAGGCGTGTCGCGCCCGTCCATGAACGCGTGGACAAACACGCGGTCGGGCGGGACCCCGTCCTCCTTGGCCTGGGCCAGGAAGCCGTACAGGTGCTCCAGCATGCCGTGAACGCCGGCATCCGAGGCGATCCCCATGAAGTGGAGCCTCGAGCCCCGCTCCTTCACCCGCTCCACGGCGCCGCGCCACACGCGGTTTGACGCAAGTAGATGCTCGGAAAAAAGCGCATTGATTCGGACCAGCTCCTGGTTGACGACCCGTCCGGCGCCGATGTTCTCGTGGCCCACCTCGCTGTTTCCCATCACGCCTTCAGGAAGCCCGACGTCGAGCCCGCATGTCTTGACGAGCGCAAGGGGATAGCGGGCGTGGAGCATGTCATCACAGGGCTTCCTCGCAAGGACGACGGCGTTGAAGCGGTCCTGGCTGGCGTCGGGGTTCTTTCCCCAGCCGTCGCGGATGACGAGGAGCACGGGCTTGCGCGGAGTGTTCATGAAGGCTTGACAATACCACCGGCGGCGTCCGTGTCGACCGCCGCAATGCAAAAAACCGCAATCGCGCCCATGAACCCCCGCCGGCTGGCAGAGAGGCGCGGCTTGACGAGGAAGCGAGCTGGCGAGTGGAATTGAAGGATGCGCAAGCGCGCCATCCTCATCGCCAACCTCGGGTCCCCGGATTCCACTTCCGTACCTGATGTGCGGCGTTTCCTGCGCGAGTTCCTGGGCGACGCGCGGGTGCTCGACCTGCCGGCTCCGCTCCGGTGGCTTCTCCTCGAGGCGGTCATCCTGCCCACGCGGCCCAGGCGGACGGCCCACGCGTACTCAAGGATCTGGACGCGCGAGGGCTCGCCGCTTGTCGTGACCTCGGAGCGCGTCCGCCGCGGGCTTGCGGCGGCGCTCGGTCCCGGCCTCCCGGTCCACGCCGCGATGAGGTATGGCAAACCATCGGTCGCTTCCGCGATATCCGCCCTGGCGGCCGAAGGCTGCGACGACGTCCTGCTCTTGCCTCAGTACCCTCACTACGCGATGTCGTCGTGGGAAACCGCCGTCGTGCGCGTCTACGAGGAGGCCGCAAGGCGGGCGCCCGGAATGCGGATCAGCTGCATCCAGCCATTCTTCGGCGACCCGGATTACATAGAGGTCCTCCACACGGTCGCCTCGCCGTTTCTGGCGATGCCATACGACCACCTGCTGTTCAGCTACCACGGCATACCCGTGCGCCACCTGCGCAAGGCCGATTCGTCGCATGCGCATTGCACCGTGGTGGCCGATTGCTGCGCAACCTGCTCGCCTGCCCACGCGACTTGTTACAAGGCCCAGTGCGTCCGGATGACGGCGGAATTCGCCCGCCGGGCGGGCCTCGAGCCCGCCCGATATTCGATGTCGTTCCAATCGAGGCTCGCCGGGGAACCCTGGCTGGAGCCGTTCACGGACCTGGAATTCGTCCGGCTAGCCAATGCGGGAGTGAAACGGCTGCTGGTCATTTGCCCCAGTTTTGTCGCCGATTGCCTTGAAACGCTGGAGGAAATTTCCATAGTCGGCCGTGAGACGTTTCTAGGAGCTGGTGGAGAACAATTTGAGAAGATACTCTGTCCGAACGAACATCCAGCCTACATCGAATTTCTAGCAAACCGTGTGCAAAAGTGGCTGAATAGCGGCACGCTGTGAGCCAGCCGTTCATACATACCCCAGTGACCACTGTAAAACCCGGGACGAATGAAGCCCAGATTGCCGTGCTGGTCCTGGATGATTCCGGGAAGGTCACCGGCGCAAACCAGGAGGCGAAGGCGCTGTGGCAGACGGGCGTTGGGGAACTGGTGGGCGAATTCTTCCCGGGACTGTTTGAGCTAGATATCGTCGCCGACGAACCCAGGATGCTCGAGGCCCAGTGGGACGTCCTCCTTGCGGCCACGCTCGACAAGAGGGCCGTGCTGTCCATCCAGCCGAAGGAAGGCGCGCCGCGGCCGATGACGGTGCGGACGGAGAAGGCGATTGGGGCCGCGGGCGGATACATCGTCGTGATCGAGCCGCCCTTCAAGCCCGGCGCGGCGCCCGCCGCATTCCCGGACGACCAGGCCGAGGCCCTGCAGCTCTTCGCCGAGAAAGGCGACGTCGGCTTCTTCGACCTGAACCTAAAGGCCCGGCGGGTCGTCTACTCCCCCGCCTGGAAACGGATGCTCGGGTACGCCGACACCGAGCTCGCGGACACCTACGAGGCTTGGCTTAACCTGCTCCATCCGGAGGACACTGCGGCGGCGCCCGACAAGGCCGGGCGGAAGTTCAAGGTCGGGGCGCGCCCGTTCGGGGTCGAGTTCCGGATGAAGCACAAGCTCGGCCACTGGGCATGGATCCAGTGCGCCGGCCTCCAGATGGTAAGCCCATGGGGGGACCTGGAACGCGTCATTGGAATCCATATCGACGCGACGGAGCGCAAGGAGCTGGAGGAGTCCGCACTTGCGAGCGACGCCCGCCTTCGCGCCTTGTCGGACGAAGGGCTGCTGGCCGCGTTCGAGCTCGATTTCACAGGCAAGACTTCCTGGTTCTCCGATGCGTGGCTGCGGCTGGTCGGCGGGGCTCCGGCGCCCGAGAACGGCCTGGCCGCGCTTGCCGAGGCGTTTGCGCCCGAGGAATTCCCCGGCGGCCTGGAGGCGTGGCTTCTAGGCCATGCACCCGGCCAATCATCCTTCTCCCACGCCGTCCACCTTCGCAGCAAGGACGGCCAGTCCCTCCCCGCCCTCCTCAGCGTCCACCGCACGCTCACCCGCAAGCGCACGCTGGCGCGCGTAGTCGGCTTCGTCTGCCCGGTGCCGGAACGTCCGGCCGCCGAGGCCCCGGCCGCCCGCCCTGCGCAGGCGGCCCCCGAACCTGCGCTGGCGGCCCCTTCCCACGGCATCGTCGAGGAGATCCTCGCCACGCTTTCGGAGGGCGTGATCGCGACCGACTCGATCGGAAACGTCCTCTTTGGAAACGCGACGGCCTCGCGCCTGTTGCGGATTCCGGTCGACGGATTCGCGGGCAGGCCCCTCGACCAGGTGTTCTCCCTCGTGGACCGCCAGACTGGAAGGCCGGGCGACAATGCGGCCGCAAGGGCGCTTTCCGCCAGCGGCCCGCTCCCGCTCATCATCGACCAGGCCGTCGCGGTGGCCGGCGGTGAACCGGTGCCCATCATTTGGACGGCGCGCGCCTCCTACGGCCCCGACTCGAGCCTCCTCGGCGTCGTGATCGTGTTCCGCAACCCCGACGAGATGGGCCTGACGCCTGAGGAACTGATTAGGGCGAACCGATACGCGTCCCTCGCCCAGCTGGCCGCCGGCTTCGCGAATGATTTCAACGATCTGCTGACCAAGATACTCGGAGGGCTCTCGCTCGCGAAGGACAGCCGCGACTCCTCGGGTCTCGCCGAATCCGAGGAGGCGTGCCTTACCGCGAAGAACCTAACAAAGCAGCTTCTCACCTTCGCGAGGGGCGGGACGGGCGCCATATCCGTCTGCGACCCGAAGGAGATCCTCGAGGAGGCCGTGAAGATGGCCTCGGTGGGCTCCACGGCCGAGATCACCGTGCAGGCGCCGGCCGGGACCGGGGCCGTCAAGGTGGACCGCGCCCAGATCGTGCAGGTGTTCCAGAACCTCATACTCAACTCCCTGCAGGCGATGCCGCCCGCGCCCCATGTGCCGCGGCTGCAGCTTAGGGCTGCGGACGTCCATTTTGTCGAGGGCCAGGTCGCGTCCCTCGCGCCCGGCGAATACGTCGAGTTCGAGGTGCGCGACAACGGGAGCGGAATCAGCCCGGAGAACCTCGAAAGGATCTGGGACCCGTTCTTCACGACCAGGAAGCACGGGACGGGCCTGGGTCTGTCGACCGCGATGTCCATTGTCCGGAAGTTCGGCGGCGAGATCGGCGTCCAGTCAACGGTAGGGGTCGGGACGGTCTTCAGCGTCTTCCTTCCTATAGCCGACCAGCCCATCGACGTGCAGGCCCGCCCCGCCCCGTCGCAGCGGTTCTCCACCGGGCGGGTGCTGTTCATGGACGACGACGATCACATCTGCGCCCTGACGGCGGCGATGCTGCAGAGCCTCGACTACAAGTTTGACATCGTTAAGAACGGCGAGGACGCGATCGCGTTCTACAAGCGCTATCTCAACGTCGGCCGCCCGTACGACGCAGTCATCATGGACCTGACCGTTGTCGGCGGCCTGGGCGGCGAGGAGACGTTCAGGATCCTGCGGGAGCTCGACCCCGAGGTGCGCGCAATCGTGTCGACGGGTTACGACAACGAGGACATGGCCAGGCAGTACCTCGACATGGGCTTCTGCGGCTACCTCACGAAGCCCTACCGGGTCGCCGATCTGGGCAAGGTGCTCAAGGCGGTCCTAGGCTAGCAGAAAACGGCGCTCACGGCCGCCATGTGTACGCGTGGCACAGCGCGACGGCGGCTGCGTCCGCCTCGTCGGATCCGAGCGCCTTGCCATGTCCGAGGAGCGCCTTCACGGTCCGCGCCAGCTGCTCCTTGCTCGCCCTCCCTGTCCCGGTGACGGCCTGCTTCACCCTAAGCGGGGGGTACTCAAAGACAGGCAGCCCCTCAAGGGCAGCCGCCGCGATGGCGGCGCCGCGGGCCGCGCCAAGGATCTGCGCCGTCTGGAAATTCTGCACGTAGATTGTCCGCTCGAGGGCCACGTGGCGCACGCAGGCCCCGCCGGCGATGAACTCGGCGACGGCGCGGTGAATCTCCGCGAGGGCGAACGCCATCGTCCGGCCCGCGGGAACGCGGACGGTCCCGTACCGCAGGAGGACAGGCGTCCTGTTCGCCTGAAAATCGACGAGGGCGAGCCCGGTCCCCCGGAGCGAGGGATCGATGCCGAGGACGAGTCCGCAGAAGGCCTTCTTTCGATAGAGCTCCTCCGGGGGCTCGGCACCGCGCGGCGTCGCGGCCGGACCGCTGCGCGCCGGCCTGCCCGTCAGCTTCGCCGTCCACAACTGCCTCGAGCTCATCTTAGCCATGATTGAGCAGTCAGGTATACATCACTCGCCCCCGCCACAAGCGCGAGCGCAAGAATGATGGTCTCGAAGACCCGCTGGTTGATCCAGCCAAGGAGCCACCTCCCCAGCCATGTTCCTGCGAGCACCGCAGGGGCCAGCACGATGCCCACCGTGAGGCTTTGGCGCGTGATAAGGCCAAGTCCGATCATGAACGGCATCTTGAGCAGGTTGAGGAGCAGAAAGAAGACGGCCGTGGTTCCCATGTATTTCATCTTTGGCAGCCGCATCGCGAGCATGTAGATCACCGTGAGGGGGCCCGCCGCATTGGCCACGAGCGTGGTGAAGCCAGCCAGTATCCCGATGACCGGCGCAAACCATCGCGCGTGCTCCTCCTCGTCGCCTCCCGGCCGCAGCCGCCGGACGATGTAGAGGACCGCAAGGCTGACCACAATCACCCCGATGGCGAAGCGCGCCTGGGGCTCGTCCATGCGTCCCAACGCGAAATACCCGATAGCAACCCCCGCGCCGGCCCACGGAAGCAGCCGCCAGACGTGGCGCCATTGGGCGTGACTGCGATACGAGATAACCGCGACAACGTCACCGAGCATGAGGAGCGGCAGGACAAGGCCCGTCGAGCGCCTAGCGGGCATGATTGCCGCAAAGATCGACACGAAAAGCAGGCTGAGCCCCGTGATGCCGGTCTTCGACACACCTACAAGGAGCGCCCCAAGCGCCGCCAGGCACCATTGCCAAGCGTGAAAATTCAAACTGCAGCCCCCATTCCCGATGTTCGACCCGGATTTGCCCAGCCGCAACCGAGAACACGCCTCCTTCCCCTGGCGTCCGGGAACGCGGTGAAATCAACCCAATCAGCGAAAAATTCTGTCGCGAGCGGGTCGGCAGCCCTCTTTGCTCGGAGGATGACGTTCGAGAAATCGCTTGCTGTGGCCATCCGCACGCTTGAATCCCTCGCGGACATCCGGCCGGCCATCGACACGGCGGCGGAACTGATCGCCGGGACCCTTCGTGGGGGCGGCAAGCTCCTGATATGCGGAAACGGCGGCAGCGCGGCCGAGGCCGCCCACTTCGCCACCGAGCTCGTGGGGCGCTTCGACCGCAGCCGCCGGCCGCTCCCGGCCGTGGCCCTCTCCTCGGACGGCTCCCTGGTCACATGCATCGGGAACGACTTCGGCTTCGAGCAGGCCTTTGCCCGGCAGATCGCAGGCCTCTCGAAGCCGGGCGACCTTGTCGTTGTCATCACCTCGAGCGGCAGGTCGCCGAACATCGTCGCGGCGCTCCGGGAGGCAGGGCGGCTCGGCCTGAAGTCCGTCGCCTTTCTCGGCCGGGGAGGCGGCGAGGCCAAGGGGCTCGCGACCTGCGACCTCATCATACCCGGCGGCAGGGGCGCCTCGGCACAGGAGTGCCACTTGTTCCTCATCCACTACTTCTGCGAACTGATCGACGCCGCTTTCCAATGAGCCAAAACCAACCCCCCAGCGAACAGGCCGTCATCAAGACGTCCTACGGTGAAATGACGGTGGCCTTCTGGCCCGACGTAGCTCCCAAGACGGTCGAGAACTTCAAGAAACTCGCAAGGAACGGGTTCTACGACGGGACGGCATTTCACCGGATTATCAAGGGATTCATGATCCAGGGCGGCTGCCCCAACACAAAGGAGGGCGGGCGCGGCACGCCGGGGACCGGCGGGCCCGGCTATCAGATAAAGGCCGAGTTCAACACCAAGCCCCACGTCCGCGGGGTGATCTCGATGGCGCGATCGGCAAGCCCGGACTCTGCGGGCAGCCAGTTCTTCATCTGCCATGGCGATGCGCGGTTCCTGGACCGCCAGTACACGGCTTTCGGCGAACTCGTGGCCGGCGACGACGTTCTGGAGCGGATCGCCCGTGTTCCAACCGGCGGCAGCGAGAAGAGCACGCCTGTCGAGCGGGTCGGCGTCGAGAACATCCGGATTGTGCAAGTCTCCGGCTAGAGCTTCCCCTCGGGTCCCTGGCCCGCGGTTGGCGGGTTGCGGATGCGCAGAGGCAAGAGGGACTGCGGTCAGGAGTAGCCGAGCGCCTTTGCGACCGCCTCGTAGGTGATGCGACCCTGGCGGGTGTTCACGCCCTTCGCCAGGCCCTTATGCCCGGCAAGCGCGGCCTCGACGCCTTTTTGGACGATCAGGGCGACATACGGCTCCGTGGCCTGCGTGAGCCCCTGCGTCGATGTCCGGCCGACCAGGGCCGGCATGTTGGGCACCGCGTAGTGCACGACGCCGCGGTGCTTATAGACCGGCTCGATGTGCGAGGTGGGGTGGATGCTCTCGATGCAGCCGCCCTGGTCGATCGCGATGTCCACGATGACGCTTCCGGGCCGCATCTTCGACACCATCGCGCTGGTGACGACGATGGGGGCCTTCGCGGCGGGAATGAGGACGGCGCCCACGAGCAGGTCGGCGTCGGCCACGCAGCTCTCCAGGTTCGCGGGATTGGACATCAGCGTGACCACCCGCCCCCGGTATTCCGAGTCGAGGTGCTCGAGCTTGCGCGTGTCGAGGTCGAGGACGGTGACCCGGGCCCCCATTCCGACGGCCATCTGGACCGAGTGCGCGCCCGAGTTTCCAGCTCCGACCACGACGACATGCCCCGGCAGCGTGCCCGGAATCCCCCCGAGGAGGACGCCCGAGCCCCCGTGCTGGGTCTGAAGGAAATAGGCCCCCACCTGGATCGCCAGCCTCCCGGCGATCTGCGACATCGGCTTCAGCAGAGGGAATGAGCCGTCGGCCCCTTCCACGGTCTCGTATGCGATCCCAAGGATGTTCTTCCTGAGGAGGACCTTGGCGAGCTCCGGGCCTGCGGCGAGATGAAGGTAGGTGAACAGGGCCTGTCCTTCCTGCAGGAGCCCGTATTCCTCGGGCAGCGGCTCCTTGACCTTGAGGATCAGCTCCGCCGACCGCCACACCCTGGCCGCGCCGGACACGATGGTGGCCCCCGCGGCCCGGTATTCCGCGTCGGTAAAGCCGGCGCTCAGGCCGGCGGACTTCTCGATCAGCACTCTTGCGCCAAGGGACACGCAGCGGCGGCAAAGGCTGGGGGTCATTGAGACCCTCGTTTCCCCTATTTTGATTTCCTTGGGTACTCCAATTGTCATGCGCAGATCATGCGGTTGCGCATCGGCGTGACAAGATTCAAGAGGCGTTCGGCGCGACTGGCCGGGGCTTGGAATCTGGCCCGTGTTGCCTCATGCACGAGGGTGATGCCCAAGATGATCAACCTGATGGTGGCCTGCGCTGAGAACCGCGTGATGGGCCGCGACAACCGCCTTCCCTGGCGGATCCCGGAGGATTCGCGGTTCTTCCACGATCAGACCGCAGGCAAGACGATCATCCTCGGGCGCATCTGCTACCAGACCTGGCCGCGGGCGCGTCAGGACGACAGGCGGCTGATAGTGATCACGAGCGACGCCACGCTCGAGCGGGAAGGGGTGCGTGTCGCCCGCTCCGTCCCAGAAGCGCTCGAGATCGCCGAGGCGATGCCGGGAGAGATCTACGTCAACGGCGGCGAGCGGATCTTCGAGGAGGTGCTGGCATTGTCGCGGCCCATGCGCCTCCACCTGACTCTCGTTCACGCGGAGGTCCAGGGCGACAGGCGTTTCCCCGAATGGCGCCACCTCCAGTGGCGCGAGGTCCAGCGGCGCGAGAGCGCGGACGAGAACTTCAGCTACACCTTCCTCACGCTCGAGCGGTAGCCGGCCCGCGCGCGGGCCGCGTGCGCCCTCGCCACCTTGACGTATTTCTCCGCCCACTTCCGAATCCCGCGCTGCTCCCCGGCCGACAGCCGCCGGATGAACCGGGCGGGCGAGCCGTAGACGAGGGAACCCGGGGGGCACTTGAACCGCTGCCCGACGAGGGAGTTTGCTCCGACGATGCTGCGCGCCCCTATGACCGCCCCGTCGAGGACGGTTGCCCCCATTCCGATGAGGCATTCGTCGCCTATCCTGCAGGCGTGGACAATCGCGCCGTGTCCGACCGTGCACCACGCGCCGATGTGCGCGCCTAATTCGTCGGCAAGGTGCACGACGACGTTGTCCTGTATGTTCGTCCCCTCCCCCACCCGTATCACGTTGATGTCCCCCCGAAGCACGGAGCCGTAGAACACGCTGGTCCGGGGCCCCAGGATCACGTCACCGACGACCGTTGCGCTGGTCGCGACAAAGATGGACCTCGATGCGTCGGGTGTCCGCCCCAAGTGCCGCCGCAGGTGCTCCCTGAGTGTCATGGGCTCGTCCCAGTGGCAGGCAACGGATGCGGCGTTCGATGCGCCGGTCGCAAAAAGGATTTCATGCCTGCTGGTCTTCCGTTGGTCCGGCTCCAATCCCGGCAGCCGGTCAGAGCAGCACCCCGGCGATGCAAGCCGACATGAAGTTTGCCAGTGTGCCTGTGATCATGGCGCGAAGGCCCAGGCGCGCCAAATCCGACTTTCTGGTGGGCGCGAGGGCGCCGATTCCACCGATCTGAATCGCGATGGAGCTGAAGTTCGCGAAGCCGCAAAGGGCGTACGTGGCGATCGTGAAGGATCGCGGGTCTAGGTGCGCCTGCATCGGCCCGAGGAGCTTGAAGGCGATGAATTCGTTGAGAACCATGCGCGTTCCCAGCAGATTTCCGATGTCCGCCGCATCCTTCCACGACACGCCCATCAGCCATGCGACAGGCGCAAAGATCTTGCCGAGGAGGTCCTGCAGCGTGCTGGGCAACCAGCCCAGGAAAGGCAAGGAGTGCACCCACCCCAGCACGCCGTTCATCAGCGCGACCAGCGCAATAAACGCGATCAGCATCGCGCCGACCTGCAGAGCCAGGTGCAGCCCGTCGCTGGCGCCACGGGCCGCCGCGTCGATCACGTTGACCGCACCCTGCTCCACCTTGATCTCGGCTCCTCCCGCCGTCGCCGGTGTCTGCGTTTCCGGGACGAAGAGCTTGGCCAGCATTATCGTGGCCGGCGCCGTCATGATGACAGCCGTAAGCAGATGCAGGATCTGCACGTGGGCCACCAAGACATAGGCGGCCATGATGGAGCCCGAGACGTGAGCCATGCCGCAGGTCATGACGGTGAACAGCTCCGATTCGGTCAGGCCCGCGAGGAAGGGTCGGATCGTAAGGGGCGCCTCTGTCTGTCCCATGAAGATGCTCGCCGCCACGTTGAGCGACTCCGCACCGCTGACATGCATGGTCTTGCGCATCCCGATCGCCATCATGCGCACGAGCCATGGCATGATGCCGATGTAATACATGACCGAAAAAAACGACGCGATGAAGATGATGACCGCCAGCACCTGGAAGGCGAAGACCACTCCAAACGGGCCGCTGGGCGAGCCAAGCTGTTCGCCGAATACGAAGCTGCTGCCGGCGACCGTGAAGTGCAGAAGTGCATTGAACCCGTCGCTGATGAGCTGAAACAGCCGGCCAAAGCCGGTCCTCAGCACCAGGAAGGCAAAGGCGAATTGCAGGCCCAAGCCCCACAGGAGGATGCTCAGCTTGATGGCGCTCCTGTGCGTCGAGAAGAGAAACGCCGAACTCACGATCGCGACCAGGCCGAGGATTCCAGTCAAATGATGCATGTCGTTGGGTTAGGGGGTGGTGGATGCCGTGCCGCCGCGGAGCGGCATCACGTGAAAGGGATGCGCGCGGCCTACGTCAATCCATTCTGCTCCAAAGGGATTGAGGGAATCCGGACAACGGCGCCGTGGACAGTCTCTTGGCTCCAACTCCGACTCAGCTTTTGGCGCAGTCGGGCCGGCAGCCCCATCCCGGAGCGGCAGATAGTGGCGATCTCAGTCCCTGCCCGGAGCAAGGCCGGCGGGATGCGCGGAGCCTTCACGGGACCGGGACCGGCTTGAGGTTCCAGATCTGTTCGGCGTATTCTCGGATGGTGCGGTCGCTTGAGAACTTCCCGACCCGCGCCATGTTCAGCACGGCCTTGCGGGTCCAGCCGTCCCTGTCGCGGTAGGCCGCATCCACCTTCTTCTGGCAGTCGCTGTACGCCCGAAAATCTGCAAGGACCATGTAGGGGTCGCCTCCGGCAAGAAGAGTGTCGTGCACCGCAGCGAACGCCCCGTGCTCGCCCGGCGTCCAGTAGTCGCTGCCCAGCCAGTCCATGATGGCCCTGATCTCCTCGTCGTCCCTGTGCAGATTCCAGGGGTTGTAGCCCCGCGCCCGCAGCGCCTCGACCTCCTTCACCGTCATTCCGAATATGAAGATGTTCTCGTCGCCGACCTCCTCGCGGATCTCGACGTTGGCCCCGTCGAGGGTCCCGATCGTGAGGGCGCCGTTGAGGGCGAGCTTCATGTTGCCCGTCCCCGACGCCTCCTTGCCGGCCGTGGATATCTGCTCTGAGAGATCGGCCGCGGGGATGATCTTCTCGGCCAGGGAGACTCTGTAATTGGGCAGGAAGGCGATCTTGATCTTGCCCCCGACACGGCTGTCGGAGTTGACGCGCACGCCCACCGTGTTGATCGCCCGGATGAGGTTCTTCGCGACGTCGTAGCCAGGCGCGGCCTTTGCCGCGAAGATGAAAACCCGGGGCACGATGTCCAGCAACGGGTCGTGCAGGATGCGGCGGTACAGCGCCATGATGTGCAGCAGATTCAAGTGCTGGCGCTTGTATTCGTGGAGCCGCTTTATCTGCACGTCGAAGATGGCGTCGGGCGACACCGCGATGCCGCACTCGGCCCGGATGACATGCGCGAGATCCGCCTTGTTTGCGCGCTTCACCTCCATGAATTCGCGCCGAAACGAGCTGTCGTCCGCGAATTTCTCCAGCCCGCGCAGCCGGTCGAGGTCGCGCGCCCAGCCCTCGTCCCCGAGCGCGCGCGTGACGAGGGAGGCAAGCCTGTGGTTGCATTGCAGCAACCAGCGCCTCGGCGTGATCCCGTTCGTCTTGTTCTGGAATCTTCCCGGGAAGAGGGCGTCGAATTCCGGAAAGAGGTGCGTGCGGAGCAGCTCGGTGTGCAGCGCTGCCACCCCGTTCACGGCGTGGGAGCCCACGGCGGCGATGTGCGCCATTCGCACCCTCTTGTCGCCATTCTCCTCGATCAGCGAGCACGCCCTCATCTTCTCGATGTCGCTCGGCCATTTCGCCTCGCACATCGCCAATACGCGCACGTTGATGTCATAGATGATCTGCAGGTGGCGCGGGAGAACACGCTCGAATAGCGGAATCCCCCATTTCTCGAGCGCCTCGGGGAGCAGCGTGTGATTCGTGTAGCCCATCGTGCGGGTCGTGATGTCCCAGGCCGTGTCCCAAGGCACCTCCTGTTCGTCGATTAGGATCCGCATGAGCTCCACGACGGCGATCGCCGGATGCGTGTCGTTGAGCTGGATGGCCACCTTGTCCGCGAAGTTCTTCCACGAATTCCCCGGCGACCGGAAGTGGCGCCGGATGATGTCGCGAATCGAGCAGGCGACGAAGAAATACTGCTGGACGAGCCTGAGCTCCTTCCCGTTCTCGGTCTTGTCGTTCGGATAAAGGACCTTGGACACAGTCTCGCCGACCGCCTTCTCCCGAACGGCGTCGACGTAACCGCCCGAATTGAACACCGCCAAGTCGAAGTCTTCCGAGGCGCGCGACGCCCAGAGGCGCAGGATGTTCACCGTCTTCGTGCCGAAGCCGGCAATCGGTATGTCGTGCGGGACGCCGAGCACCGTCCGAAAATCTATCCATTTCGGCTTCGAATCCCCGCGATCGTCAAAGAAATCGACGACCCGCCCGTAGAGTCTCACCTCCTGCGTGTAGTCGGCCCTGATGACTTCCCATGGGTTTCCGAAGAGCATCCACCGGTCGGGGTGCTCCACCTGGTTGCCGTTCACGAATTCCTGCTTGAAGAGCCCAAACTCGTAGTGGATCCCGTAGCCCAGGGCCGGATAGTCCAGCGTCGCCAGTGAATCCAGGAAACAGGCTGCAAGGCGGCCAAGCCCGCCGTTGCCAAGGCCCATGTCGACCTCGGATTCGCGCACTTCGTCGAAATCAACACCAAGCGAGTCAAGTGCCGCCCTCACCGCCTCGGAGAGCCCCGTGGCGAGAAGGTTGCTCTCAAACAGCCGGCCCATCATGTACTCCATGGACAGGTAGTACACCCGGCGTGTGTTGAGCTCATTGTGCACGCTCTGCGTGGCGATCATTCTCTCGTGGATCGTGTCCCTCACCGCGAGGGAAGCTGCTACCCACCAATCTCTTGGAGTCGCGGATGGCCCGTGGCGTGCGAGCGTGGAGGTCAGGTGACGCTGGATCAGCGAGCGCATTACCACCGCCGGCGAGTCGCTCAGCTTACTGTCCTTTTGTAGAGTTGGCATTCGGAAGGGGCCTGCGGCCAAAGCAAGATTCACGCCGTTAGGGGGCGACGGTCACGCAAAAACTCTAGCCCTGGCGTCATTTTTGGAAGCGCCTGGCGAGTTCGCTGTGGTTGAACTCGACGTAGGTGGGACGCCCCGCCGGGCTTGATATAGGCGAGGAGGTCGCGAACAGGTCGCGAAGCAGCGCAAGCGCCTCGGCCTCCCCTGTCGCCGGCGGCAGCCGCACGGCCTTGGCGGCTGCGAGGCGTGCGAGCTCGTCCCGGGCCAGATCGATGTCCGACCTCGGCATCTGGCCTTCGCGCAACGCGCCGACAAGGTCGCGAAGGAAGGCCTCAGCGTCGCCGGGTTCCATCCAGGCGGGAAGCGCCTCGATCCGGAAGAAGTTCCTTCCGAACTCGCTGATCTCCATCCCGTGAGCGACGAGAAACCCGACATTGTCGGTCAGCACGGCGGATGCCACCGGATTGAGCTCTATCGAGACTGGAAGAAGCAGGCGCTGCACGGGCACTCCGCCCGTCTCGAATTGCCGCTTCAGCCGCTCGTACCACACGCGCTCATGTGCAGCCCGGCGGTCCAGAAGTACCAGTCCCTGGGATGTCTCAAAGAGGGTGTAGCCGCCGTGGGCCGTTCCCAGGTACCGCCATGCGGGCGTGAACTCCCGGCTCTCGCCGGAGGGAACCGGCCCCGATGGGGCCGCGGAAGGCTGCGAAAGGGGCTCGGGCTGAGCCGGTTCGTCGGCGAGGGCGTGGAAAGGCGCTGGCAGAGGGCCCGGATCCCCGAGAATGACGGGGGCGGCTGCCGCCCTTCCCTCCGCAGCGGCGCGCCCGGACCATTCGCGCAGGCTTTTGAGGACCGCGCGAATGACAAATCCGCGGACAAGCGCCTCCTTCCGAAAACGCACCTCGCGCTTGGCGGGGTGAACATTCACGTCTATCTCGTCCGGCCCGCATTCCAGAAACACGAAGGCCACCGGATACCGCCCTTGGGGAATCGACTCGCGGTAGCTCTCGATGAGCGCCCCGTTCAGCGTCCGGCTTTCGACCGGCCTCGAATTAATGAACGCAACCATGTCGTGCCTGGTCGCGCGGTTCAACCCCGGGCGGCCGATGAGCCCCGCGAGGCGCATCCCCGGTTCGGCAAAGTCAATTGGCAGGAGGTCCTCCGCGGCCTGGCGCCCGAAGATTTCCGCCACGCGGTCGGACAGGCTGGAGCATTCCGGCGACCGGAAGACCTCCCTTCCTTCCTCGTAAAGCGCGAATGAAACCGCGGGGCATGCTAACGCGTAAAGGCGAACGCAGTTCACGATGTGCGCAGACTCGGTTCGGTCGGTCTTGAGGAACTTGCGGCGCGCCGGAACGGGCTCGAAGAGATGCTCGACATCCACCCGGGTGCCCAAAGGGCGGCCGCACGCCTTCTCGTGCAACACGCGGCCGGCATTCACGGCGATCTCGGTCCCCGAGTCCTGCCCGGCCTCACGGGTCTGGAGGGTGAGGCGCGAGACGCTGGCGATCGATGGGAGCGCCTCTCCCCGAAACCCGAACGTGACTAGCCGGTTGAGATCGGCCGCATCGGCTATCTTGCTTGTCGCATGACGCTCGAGGGCGGTCCTGGCGTCCTGTGGCGACATTCCGAATCCATTATCCTCCACGCGGATGAGCGACCTGCCTGCATGCGCGAATTCGACGACAACGCGCGTCGCGCCTGCATCCAGGGAATTCTCGACAAGTTCCTTCACCACGGCTGCCGGACGCTCGATCACCTCCCCGGCGGCAATCTGGTTGGCCACCCGTTCTGGCAGGATTCGGACCTTGGCCATTCCAGTTCTCGAGCGCGGCAGCAGGCCAAGCTACCGGAGAATCTTCCTCCAGCGGCTGAACTGCCGGGCAATCTGAGAGGGGCCGGGCATGCCCGTTCCCTTCCGCTTCATGAGAGCGCGGCTAAGGTTGAATACGGACGCCCAGCGTGTGCCGAAGCGCGGATGAAGCCGATTGACCTCGATGTTCGAGAGCTCCGGAATCGCGCAGCCCTTCCTCTCGGCAAGCGCCACCACTGCGCCGACCGCGTGATGAGCCTCGCGGAAGGGGACGCCCCGCGACACGAGGTAATCGGCCAGATCCGTGGCCAGCAGGGCGGGATCCGACGCCGCGGCCGCGCAGCGGTCCCGGTTGAACGTCATGCCCCGCACAGTCCCCTCCAGGACATCCGCGCATATCGCAGCCTGGTCGAAGCTGTCGAAGACCGGCGGCTTGTCCTCCTGGAGGTCCCGGTTGTAGGCCATTGGAAGGCCCTTGACCAGGCTCAGGAGGGTCTGGAGGTTCCCCTGCAGCCGTGCCGCCTTGCCGCGAAGGAGCTCGCAGGAGTCGGGGTTCCTCTTCTGCGGCATGAGCGAACTTCCCGTGCAGAATTCATCCGGCAGCGTCACCAGCCGGAACTCCGAGCTGCTCCAGATGATGAGGTCCTCGGCGATTCGTGAAATGTGCACGCCGAAGAGCGCGCATGCCGAGGCAAACTCGATGAAGAGGTCCCGGTCCGCCACGGCGTCCATCGAATTCTGGGTCACCCGAGGGCGGCCCCTGCGGTCGACGAACCGCAGCACCCTCGCCGCAAACTCCCGGTCGATGGGGAGGGTCGTGCCCGCAACGGCGCCGGAACCCAGGGGCGACTCGTTCGCCTTGTCCGCGACCGCCGACAGCCGCGTCCGGTCGCGCTCGAGCATCTCCATCCAAGCGAACAGATGGTGTGAGGCGTACACGGGCTGCGCCCGCTGAAGGTGGGTGTACCCCGGAATGATCACTCCGCGGTTTGCCTCTGCAACGGCCAGAAGTGCCCGCTGGACCCCCAGCACCTTGACGCCCAGAGCCGCACAGGCGTATTTGAAAAAGAGCCTCATGTCGGTCGCCACCTGGTCGTTGCGGCTGCGGGCGGTGTGGAGCTTCGCCGCGGCGGGCACCCTTTTCGCAAGGGCGTGCTCGATGTTCATATGGACATCCTCAAGCTTGCTGTCCCAGGCGAAATGCCCGCTTCTGATTTCCGCGAGGATAGCATCGAGCCCGGCGTGGATCTCATCGCGCTCCCTTGCTGTGATCAGCCCGACATGGGCCAGCATCGCGGAATGGGCCTTGCTTCCGATAATGTCGAACGGAGCAAGGCGCCGGTCGAACGAGGCGGATTCGCTGAACTTGAGCATCAGTTCGGCGGGGCCCGATTTGAAGCGCCCTCCCCAGGTGGCTTGGATTGGCTTGGCCATGGATGACTGGACATGAGATGACTCCCCGCGGCGCACCGGCGCAACGCGAAAGATTCCCGGTCGTTTTCCGGTTTGCCCGCCGTCGCCCGGGGCCCAGATTCAGCCCGTGCCCCGCATTGCCGCCATCGCCGCCATCGCCCTTGCAGCCGCCATGCCCGCCCGGGGCGCGGACGACGGCCTGGCGCAGTTCAACGTGGTCGCCATCAAGCCAACGACGTCGTCGATCTATATCGCGTCGGTAACGATGACGATGCCGCCGTTTGTCCGGCATGACGCCGTATTCTCATCCACGTACTCGGCGCGGGTGTTCCCCTATTTCTTCTGGAGCGAGAGCGGCCGCATTTGGATCGTTGTCCCCGGCGACAAGCTCCGACGCGTGGCCCAGGGTGAGCCCGTAGATTTCACGGGCCGCGGGATCAACGAGGACGGTGACGAGCGCAGGATCGAGGGAAGCGCGACCCCGACCGGGCCCTCTAGCGGCAAGATCCGGGTGCGCGTCCATGTGACAAAGAGGATCTTCCTGACCTTCGACACCACCTACGAGCTGCAGGGGGAAGCCGGCCCTCACTCCCAGGCGAATTCGATGACCTTCTCCACCGACGGCGCCAGGCTGTGATGGACGGGGCACGTGGCCGCCGCCCGCTCGAGCACCCCCTGCGGAACGCTTCGCGCAGAGGGGGGCATCCAGAAGCGGACGCTGAGCCTGGATATCCTCCGGGGCGCATCCGTGGCCATTTCCTTGGTCACCTCGTATCTGATGCCAGCTACGTCCATTCCGTGCGTCCGGGCCGCGATGGCCATCGTGGTCGCTATGCACGTCGCGAACGCAGCCGCAACCAGGTCGGTGGGCGAGAATGCTTCGCCCCGCCCCTGGTTGTCCTTTGGGGCGTCGGTCGCGAGGGCGTCGCCAGAGGGTTCGTGGACGGCCGAGCAGTGGAGGTCGCCCTGGTATTCGCCGGTTATCCTAACCATCTGGGCATTATCGGACGGCCGACCGCAAATGCAACCGCCTCATGGCTCCTCGGCTACGAAAGCCGGATCAATCACGCGCCTGGCGATGCGCACAAAGGAGCCCAGGGGCGCGTCGAAGTTCGGTCCCGAGCCGCCGCACCCAGGGACAAAGATTGGGGATCGCGCCGGGTAATTGTCCGGCGAGAGGGGGCTTGCTTCGCGCATCTGGACGAGCGTCTGGGCCACGTAGCTTGTCCTGACATAGAACGAGTTCTGCTCGCCCCCGCGCTTCCACAGCTCAAACACGAGGGCCCCGCCAGGCACAAGGGGGTTTGCCTGCGTCCCGGGAATCATCCAGTTCATGCCGAATAGGCCCCCGATATTCGCAATGTTCGTGTCGTGACCGACAAGGACGACCACTCGCTCGCCGGATGGGCCGACGGCGCCGGGCACGGGCTGGCCGAGAGCCGCCTGCTCAAGCGTGTCGATGATATGGCTGGCCAGGTTCGATCCCCCGACCTGCGCGGGGTAATACGTCCTCTGCGCCAAGTCGAAGAAGAGCTCGTGGAGGGCGAGCAGATCGGTCAGTGCCCGTTCGTCCACCCTGCCCCAGCCCACATCCGAAGCCGGCATCCCGTCCGCGTATTCAAGGACAAAGCTTTCGGTGCACTGCTCCGCGAAATATATCGGCCCCGAGATCGTCACCAGGCTTTCCTGATCCCCGGGCCTAACCGTGGTCGGTTCGTCAAACGGCGAGGCCCCCAGCGGCGCCCCCCCAGGCCCAAACAGTATTCCCTTGAGCTCCGCAAGCTGCGCGGCGTAGGCGCGGTCGAGCCTCCGCGGGTCCCCTCCGATCCGGCCCAGCACGGCCGCGACAGCCCGGGCAACGTCGGGATGCCCGACATGGGCCCTAACCGGCCGGAAAAGCGGGTCGGCCGTCCCCGCCGCGAGCGAATGGACGTCGGGCTCCCCGAGCCGGACGAGCGACTTGCCGAGAATGCGCCCCGTCTCGATCGTCCTCTGGTCGTTGTCGGCGCGGATGAATACCCGCGGCCCGTCAACCGCAGGATCACCCGTCAGGGCGCCGGCCTCGGCGAAGCGCGCGCGATAATAGTCGCCCATCAGGGCGATCAGGGCGTTTCCGCGGGGCGTCTGGATCCCCGGCGCGACTTCCCAGCTCGGCCAGGGCTGGGAGGCCAATCGCGCCATCGCCTCATTCGTCTTCAGAGGCGAGCGCACGCCGTGTCGGGTAAGGATGATCGCCAACTGAAGCTCATCACCTGAGGCAGCCGGCGCGGCCCACGCGAACGCGCAAACCAGCAGCGATGCGACAAATGCGGCAACGGCGGGCCGGAAGCCAATTCGAATCGCCCTAGAACGCGGCAAAAAGGTCATGCCAAAGTGAATCTTTCGCCCGAAAACCCGTCAAGGCGCCCGCGCGGCCGAATGATTTGGCTCGGCCCGCCCAGCTCGCGGCCCTTAATGCCCACGACTGGACACTTCCTCGCCTTGAGGCATTCCGCGCACAGGCATCCTCCTTCTCGATCGGGATCCATGTGGATCGCCCGGATTCCCCTGCTTTGCCTCCTGCTCGCCACTGCTGCTTGGGCGAAGGATCCCAAGGCCCGGGCACCTGCGACGACGGCTGAATTGCAGAAGCGGATCGAGAGGATATTGAAGCAGACCCTGACGCCCGGCGCCGGCGTGGCAGTCGTCAGGCGCGACGGCCCGGAATGGGTGGCGGGCATTGGGCTCGCGGATGTTGCGGCCAAGGTGCAGGTGACGCCGGCGACGCTTTTCCGCATTGGGTCGGTGTCGAAGGGCTTTGTCTCGCTTTCCGTCCTGAAGCTGCAGCTTGAAGGCAAGCTGAGCCTCCAGGACACGCTGAGGTCGCGCGCGCCGGACGTGGAGTTCACGAACCCATGGGAGGCAAGCGATCCCGTGCGAATCGTGAACCTCTTGGAGCACACATCCGGATGGGATGACCTGGCACTGCGGGAGTACGCCTACAATCCCGAGCCGGAACTGACGCTGCGCGAGGGGCTCGCGTATTACCCGAAGTCGCGGACGTCGCGCAATACGCGAGCCCCTCGCGCAGCGTCAGTTCCGGCTCGGGATTGTA
>Ga0181530_10000254_pt1 | contig 67614 bp, 60 predicted proteins | sample PEATcosm2014_Bin_42_FD_119769 | JGI IMG/M metagenome (GOLD analysis project Ga0181530, IMG submission 119769) | Peatland microbial communities from MTU Mesocosm Facility, Houghton, MI, USA - PEATcosm2014_Bin10_60_metaG | ecosystem: Environmental > Terrestrial > Soil > Wetlands > Peat | place...
CGCCTGATGGAAAGCCGCCCCGCGCCCTCTTTCCAGCCCGCCGGGCACTCCGCCGTCGCGCAGCCTGCCGCACGCTTGCCGTATTCCGAGTTCAGCCAGATGATCGAAGACCAGGCGCCCGACGCAGCCAGCCTGGTTGACGCCGCGCCTGTTCCAGCCGGGCATGTTGCAGTTGCGGCCGGCGAAACCGCGCCGCTCGAATCGCCCCCATCCACGGGCGAGCCGCCGCTGCCCGAGTTCGCCCTGCGCCCCACCGCCGGCCCCTTGCCGCGCCTCGATTTCAGCGCCCCGCCGATCGAAGTGGCGCCCGGCCCGCGCCCCTCCGGCAAACTTTCGCGCCGCCTCGATGCCCACGGCGAATTCCCGCCCGAGGCCGTCCCGCCACCCGAAATGTCGCTCTCCGTGCTTTCCGATCTGCGTCCCCTCGGCCAGATTCACGAGAGCTTCATCGTCGCCGCCGGCCGCGACGGCCTGTGGATCGTCGATCAGCACGTGGCGCATGAGCGCATCCTTTTCGAGCAGGTCCTCAAGCAGCGCGCCGCCGGAGCCGTCGAAACCCAGCGCCTGCTGATGCCGATGATTCTCACGCTCACCGCCGAACAGCAGATCGATTACGCCCGTATCGCCGATGAGTTGCGTGCCTCCGGCTTTGAAACCGAACCCTTCGGCAGCCGCACCATCGCCGTGAAATCCGCGCCCGCCGCCATCGGTGCCGCCGACCTCGAGCAGATCCTCTTCGAAATCCTCGAAATCGCCGAAGGCGAGTTGCGCCAGCGCTCGCTCGACGATCTGCGCCGCGAGATCTCCGCCGGCATCGCCTGCCGCGCCGCCATCAAGATCAACACCCGCCTCGACGCCGCCAAGATGGAATGGCTGCTCCGCGCCCTTTCCGAAACCGACTGCCCCATGAGTTGCCCCCACGGCCGCCCCATCGCCATGCACTACTCCACCCGCGAAATCCTGAAGGCCTTCCACCGCATGTAGGGTTTTTTCGGTAGCGCCGGCGGTCTCTGCCGCCGGTGTCTTTTCTTCGTCTTTCCTCCGCCCGCGGCACGCCCGGAGCCTTCCAAGACGCGCGACGATCACCTCGATTCCCCACCGCGGTACTCGAACACCTGCTCAACCCCCGCTCCGAACACCCGCGCGATGCGGAACGCCAGCAGCAACGAGGGGAAATACTTGCCCGCTTCCAGCGCCATGATCGTGTGGCGCGTCACGCCCGCCTGTTTCGCCAGGTTGTCCTGAGTCATTTCTCCGTGCTCGAAACGCAGCCGGCGGATGTGATTTTTGATCTCCGGTTCCGGACTAGTCATGCGGTCCACCGCGGTAGAGCACGATCGTCGTCAGAGCTTCCACGCCCCAGATGAGAGTCGTCGCCCAAAGGAGAGTTTCCATGAGCGCCCAGACCGGCACGGTCAGGGTAGCGTCCCATCCCTTGATAAAATAGATCGCGAGAATGAGGCCGCCGAACGCCAGCCAGAACGCGCTGAAACCCGCCCGGAGCGCCTTGCCGGCAATTTGGCGTTCCCGCTCATCGAACCTTCGACCTTTGAAATAGCGGCGGCTAGAAGCCGGGATCGCCGTCAGCGCTAACAGCGCAAAAACCGAAATGATGGCCGGACCGTGCCCCAGAAATGCGACGAAGGCGCCATACGCGGCGATGGTCAGCACCACCACCCCGAGCGTCCACCACGCCCATTTTTCCGAATCTGACATGTATGACCTCCTGATGTTAAATAAAAGTAATTTTAAGTAATGTATACATCACATAATGTCGTTTGTAAAGAACTTTTTGTTAGGTTGGCAGTCTGAAGAACCATTCCCTGCGCCGCTGTAGGGGCCGGCACTCGTGCCGGCGCCGGTTTCCCGTGCGCCGGCAGGTGTCGAGAAGAGTCAGTCTCGACACGGCACGCACGAGTGCGTTGCGCCACGCCGTTCCGGGTAGCGGGCCCGCTGTATAATCGACCAATGGCCCCGGCTTTCTATCGCGAACATCCCGCGGCGCTGGCACTGGCGCGCTGGGTGGAATGCATCTGGCAAGCGGAAAGGGACGCGCCGGCGACTGAATGGGCGGTGCCGCCGGACGGGTGCCTCGACATTGTCTATAGCCGCGACCTGGGTCTGCGGGCGATTGGCGCGATGACGGTGGAGCGGCGATTTCATTACGCGGGCCGCATGGAGACGGTGGGCATGCGCTTCCATCCGGGGATGGCGGGGGCGTTCCTGAAGCTGCCGGCGGTGGTGCTGACCGACGAATCGGCGAAGCTCGAAGATCTCTGGGGATTGAGCGCACTCCAGTTGCGGCGGCGCCTGGATGACGCGCCGGCGCCGGCCGACTGCGTGCGGATATTGGCGGGAGCACTGGCGCCGCCGAAACAGGCGGGCGGCCCAGTGGAGCGCGCGCTACGTTTCCTGACCGCTGCCAACGGTGTCGCCGATGTGGATTGGATGGCGCGGCAGGCCGGCATGAGCCCGCGGCAATTTCGCCGCCGCTGCCTGGAGGAGGCCGGCCTGGGTCCCAAGCGGCTGGCCCGTGTGCTCCGCTTCCGTTATGCCAGCCGTCTGGCCGCCGCCGCGCGCCGCCCGGACTGGAGTTCGATTGCCGTCGCGGCCGGCTATTTCGACCAAGCTCACCTGATCCGCGATTTTCGCGAATTCACCGGCCGCACGCCGGCGGCCGCTGCCGCGGGCCCGCCGTCTTTCCAGTTCCACCACTTCAGCATCTCGGGCTCCGGCTTGGCTGCGGAAGCGTAGTAAACCGCGCAGCGGAAGGTGTAGAGCAGGCACCGGTCCACAGGCTGGCCCACTTCGTGGCAAAACTCTTCGTAAAGCGCTTCCGGGTTGCGGCCCCGCAGTTCGGCGACGTCGCGAATCCCCAGCAAATAAAGATCGGCGGCAATCGAAGGCCCGACTCCGGGGATGCGCGACAGGTTGGCAATCACGGTCTTGGGCGCCGCGCTCCGTTTGCGTTCCCAAGGCGTTTCTTCGATATAAGGAGCGGCGGCACGGAGCTTCGCATCCGCCCGCTCGAGAGTTCTGGCTTGTCCCATGTTTCGGAGCATACCGCGAGCCGGCCCGGCGCGGTGGCCGTTTTTTCCAATCCGGCGAGGCTGCTTCCGGTTAAAATCTGTGGCATGAAGATCACAGCAGCGCTCATGCCGGAAGCGATCGAAGCTTGTTTGCCCTTCTGGGTGGACCGTATGGGTTTCGCGAAAACCGTGGAGGTCCCGGAGGGCGACCGGCTGGGTTTCGTCATCCTGGCGCGCGATGGCGCGGAACTGATGCTGCAGACGGTGGAAAGCGTGCGCCAGGATCTGGCGGCTTTCGCTCCCGATGGTCCGCCGCGCGGCACCGGCCTCTTCATCGAGGTCGGCGATTTCGCGGATGTGGTCGAGCGCCTGGCCGGCTATCCCATCGCGCTCGCGGAGCGCACCACCTTTTACGGGATGCGCGAAATCGGCGTGTTCGCGCCGGGCGGCCACGTGGTGGTTTTCGCGGCCCCCATCGCACCGGCGGTTACCGCCGATCGGGCGAAGGCAACCGGGACGGCCGCCAAGGAAAAGCTGGAGGCGGCGGAACGCGCGGCCGGCCTGGTCGAAAGCGGCATGGTGGTGGGATTGGGCAGCGGCACCACGGCGGCGCTGGCGGTGCGCGCTTTGGGACGGCGGGTGGCCGCGGGCCTGGACATCGTCGGCGTACCGACTTCGGAAAAGACGGCGGCGCTGGCGCGCGAATTGGGAATCCGGCTCTCGGACCTGGCGCAACACGAGCGCATCGATCTCACGATTGACGGCGCCGACGAAGTCGAGCGCGGCACGCTCCATTTGGTCAAGGGCCTGGGCGGGGCGCTGCTGCGGGAAAAGATGGTGGCCAGCGTCACCGCGCGGCTGGTGATCGTGGCGGATGAAAGCAAGGTGGTGGATCGGCTGCGCATCGCGAGCGGCCCGATCCCGATCGAAGTGGCGCAGTTCGGCTGGCAATCCACGGCGCGGCGGCTGCGTGCGATGGGCGGCGAATTCAAACTCCGCCTGGGCGACGACGGCCAGCCGTTTGTTTCCGATGGCGGGCACTACATCCTGGACGCGGGATTCACCGGATTCAACTCGGCCGAAGAACTGGCGCAGGCGCTGGACCGGACGGTAGGTGTGATGGAGCACGGGCTGTTCCTCGGCATGGCGCGGGAGGCGATTATTGGCGGGGCCGCGGGCGTCGAGACGCTGGAGCGCCAGCCATGAAGGCGGCGGTTCTGCGCCGGCCGGGCGATGTGGCGGGGTCGCCGCTCAAACTGGAAGTGGTGGCCACGCCGCAGCCGGGCGCCGGGGAAGTGCTGCTGCGCGTGCGCGCCTGCGGCGTGTGCCGCACCGATCTGCACATCGTCGAAGGGGAGCTGGCGCCGCGGCGGCCGTCGATTATTCCCGGTCATCAGATAGTGGGTGAAGTGGCGGCGCCCGCGCCGGCCGGGCTGACCCAGGGCGCACGCGTGGGGGTGGGCTGGCTGGGCGGTACCGATGGCGCCTGCTGGTATTGCCGCCACGGCAGGGAGAACCTGTGCGATGCGCCCACCTTCACCGGCTACGAGGTGAATGGCGGCTACGCGGAATACGCCGTGGCGCGCGCGGATTTCGTCTATCCTCTGCCCGAAAGCCTCGGCGATCTGGACGCGGCGCCGCTGCTGTGCGCCGGCATCATCGGTTTCCGCAGCCTGCGCGTGGCTGGGGTGGAACCGGGCGAGCGGGTGGGCTTGTTCGGATTCGGCGCTTCGGCGCACCTCGCCATCGCCGTGCTGCGAGCGTGGAAGTGCGAGGTCTATGTGGCGACCCGCGGCGCCGGGCATCGCGCGCTCGCCGAATCGCTGGGCGCAGCCTGGGTGGGCGCGGAGCGGGACCGGCCGCCGGTCGAGCTCGACCGGGCGGTGACGTTCGCGCCATCGGGCGACGTGGTGGTAGCGGCGCTCAAGAGCCTCCGCAAAGGCGGCGTAGTGGCCATCAACGCGATTCACCTCGACCGCATGCCCGAGTTCGATTACGACCGGCTGTTGTGGGGCGAGCGGCAGATCCGCAGCGTGGCCAATATGACGCGCGCCGACGCGCGGGATTTCCTGCGTATGGCGGCCCAGATCGGGCTGCGGCCGCGAGTCACCGTGTTCCCGCTCGAACAAGCCAACCAGGCGCTGCAGGCGGTGAAGCGGGACGCGATCGATGGCGCGGCGGTTATCGTGCCATGAAGCGCCGGTCGCGCCGCAGTTCCCATTCCGCGCGGATGGCGGAGAGCAGGCGCGCCACGCCCGACGCCCAGTCGGGAAACAGGTCCACGTACTGCCACTCGCGCTGGATGGAGCGAGGCACGCGGCACGCATCCAGGCGCACCGGCACCAGGAAGATTTCCTCCAGCGGGACGCGGCGCGCGCAATCGAGAGCGTAGCGGATTTCCGCCTGAAAGCCGCCGCGCCTGTCCACCGAGCGCGAAGAAAAGCAGGACACGCAGAAATCCGACGTCTCGATGGCCGCTTCGAGAGCGCGCGCCCAGTTCTGGCCCGGCAGCAGTTTCTTGCTATCCATCCAGGGGCTGAAGCCGGCGTGTTCGAAGATCAGGTAGAGCGCGGCCGCGGCGTCGCGGTCTTCCGTGCCGTAGGCGATGAAGATAACGGGACGCGTGAGCGGCGCAAAACGGAATCCCGCCACCGGATGGGGATAGAAGGTGCCCAGCCCATCGATTTCGACCGCCTTGCCTTCGGCCAGACCGCCGAGCACGGCGCGCGAGAATCTTTCGAGCACCGGCGAGTCAATCACGGCGGGGCGCACCCTCGCGGTGGAACCCCAGGTTTCCATTGGGTTTGATGGTGAGTTTTCCGAGGCCGGGCAGGCTGGCGTCCTGCCCGCGGCGGAGGCCGGCGACGATCTCCTGCACCAGGCGGTCGAGGCAGTCGGCGGCCTGGCCGACGCTGGTATTGGATTGCCGCGCCATCCGTTTGGCGATATCCGACTTCTTCATTCCGTTTTGAATCTAGCAGGCGGGGCCAGAGCGCGCCTCCGCTCCGGCTGCGGTGTTCGACGCTAAGTATGTGAAAAGAAAGCTGGAATGGAGGGCCGTTGCGAAGCGCCAAGAGGTGTGATTCAGATCTTAAGGTATTTTAATTACTATTCATGGCGCTGTTTATTGTGTATGTGGTTATCATAAGCACCAGACGGGGATTTCTCGTCCAACCCTCCAAAGGAGAATGGGAAGAATGAAGAAGTTGATGTTTGTGATGCTCGGTTTGGCCTTCATCGGTGGTTCGGTTGTTCTCGCGGACGATGCCACGAACACCACCAAGACGGTGGTGAAAGAAACCGTCAAGAAAACGGTCAAACCAAAGAAGACCGTGGAAAAGAAGACCATCGAAAAGAAGACCGTAGAAGAGAAGAAGACCACGTAGGAGAGACATCTCTACTGGTTGCAAGAAGAGCCGCGACGCAGCTTCCCGAAGCTGCCGCGGCTCTTCTTGTCTGGGGCCGGGCCGCACATGAAGCCGTTTTAATTCGCGCTTAAGGGCGGGTTCATGTATGGGTGGGTATGATTAACCCAGGACGAGAAAGTCGTTCAACACTTCCAAAGGAGAACTGCACAAAAATGAAGAAATTGATGTCTCTGATGATTGGCTTGGCGTTCCTTAGCACGACCGTAGTCGTGGCTTTCGCCGACGACGCAGCCACCACCACCACCGCCAAGAAGACCACCAAGGCGAAGACGACCAAGACGAAGAAGACCACAGCCGCCAAAACCACCGCGTAATCGTAGCCGCTGAAGTTTGGTATTACCCAAAAGCCGCGAGCAGCGAGAGGCTGCTGCGGCTTTTCTTGTTGTTGCACGATTGTCCGTTCGCAAAGAACCGGCGGCAAAGACCGCCGGCGCTACCGCGGACGCTTCTTCGTAGCGCCGGCGGTCTTCGCCACCGGTTCTTTTTCTAAGCCGCTGCGAAACCCGCCCGCCCCCCACGGCACTCCCGCCCGTGTAACCTTGGGTAGGGGTAGCGACGCCCTAGATTTTGGAACCTTCCAAGTCTTGATCAACACCATGAAATCTCTTGGCGTTATAGTTTTAGCGATTCTGATGTGCGCCGGCGCGCGAGCCCAGACGCCGGCCGCTCCGATGCGGGCGCGGGTGACCGGAACGGTCACGAACGTGGACGCTCGATCCGGGGTAATTACGCTCGGGACGGACAAGGGCGATGTTACAACCGTGACCACAACCGACAAATCGTTCCTGCGCCGTCTGCCTCCGGGTGAGACCGACACGAAAAAGGCGACGCCAATCGGCATGGCGGACATCGCGGCGGGAGACCGGGTGGCGGCGATCGGGCAGTTTGGGGTTTATCAAAGGTCATTCGAGGCGCGCACGGTGTACGTGATGACCAAGGCCGACGTGGCGCAAGTGCACGCCAAGGAAGAGGAAGACTGGCAGAAGCGGGGGACGACCGGAATCGTGACTGAGGTAAACCCGGCGGCGAAGACCATCGTCATAAAAGCTGGGCGCGGCCAATACACGGTCGACGCGGGCGTGGCCGCCGAACTTCTCCGCTACGCAAAAGATTCGGCCAAGCTGGCCGATGCCAAGCCGGGAACCCTGGCCGAGATCCGCGTGGGCGACGAACTGCATGTGCTGGGCAACAAGAGCGCGGAAGGAACGGGGATCGCGGCGGAAAAGCTGGTTTCGGGTTCTTTCCGGCAGATCGCCGCGACCATCGATGTAGTGGATGTGGCCGAGGGCACGCTGCGGGTCAAGGACCTGGCGGCGAAGAAGGCGCCGCTGCTAGTGCTGAAAATCACGTCGGATACGGTGATTCGCAAGCTGCCGGAGCAGATGGCGGCGATGATGGCGCGGCGCTACAACGCCGCCGCCGGAGCGGGCGGCGCGGCGGGGCAGGGAGCCGGCCGCGGCAACGGCGGGCCGGGCAACTGGCCGCAGGGAGGGCAGGGCGCGGCGGGTGCGGGCCGCGCCAACGGTGGACCGGGCGGTTGGGGCGGGCGCGGCGGAGGCGACATCAAGCAGATGCTGGACCGTTTGCCGGCGGTGCAACTGGCGGATCTGAAACGCGGCGACGCCATCATGGTGTCCACGACCGAAGGGACCGACGGCACTCACCTGACCGGCATCATGATGCTGGCGGGCGTGGAGCCGCTGTTGACCGCATCGCCTAATTCGACCCGCGACATCATGGGCGGCTGGAACCTGGGCGGTGGCGGCGAGGGAGCCGAGGGCAACTGAGGAGCGGGGCGCAGCGAGCCGCCACGCGGCGAAAAGCTACGAACAGAGGAAGCATGGTCAGAACGCGACGAATTCTCTTTTTTCTTTTGGTGGCGCTGCTGGGGGCAATCGGCCTTCCGGCGCAGACGGCAACCGGCGGTGTGCGAGGCGTGTTGATGGACGATTCCGGCGCCGTCATCCCAGGCGTCAATGTGACGGTGACGAACGCGGGCCTGACCAAGACGCCGCAGACGCAGGGCGACGGCACCTTTTCCCTATTGGGCCTGGCGCCCGGCCCATACACCGTTTCGGTGGCCTATCCCGGCTTCGCGCCATTCATTAGAACGGTCAACGTGGGCGCCGGCGCACCGGTGCAGATGTCGATCCGGCTGGCGATCAGCGCGGAAAAACAGGAAGTGACGGTGCAGGCCGAGTCGGGACCGTCGGTGAGCGTGGAAGCCGACAATAATGCCACCGCGATTGTCATGAAGGGCGAAGACCTGGAGGCGCTGCCGGACGATCCCGACGACTTATCGGACGCGCTGCAGGCGCTGGCCGGGCCGGGCGCCGGTCCCAACGGCGGGCAGATCTACATCGACGGCTTCAGCGGCGGCCAGCTCCCGCCCAAGGAATCCATCCGCGAGATCCGCATCAACCAGAATCCTTTCTCGGCGGAATTCGACCGGCTGGGCTTCGGCCGAATCGAAATCCTCACCAAGCCGGGCACCGACAAGCTGCACGGCATGATTTCGCTGAACGACTCGAATGCTGTCTTCGACTCGCGGAACCCGCTGGCGTCCAATAAGCCGGACTACTCGAACCGGATGATCAACGGCAATCTCGGCGGCAGTCTCAATCGCAAGACTTCCTTCTTCCTGGATTTCAACCGGCGCGACATCACCGACAATTCGATCACCCACGCCACCTATGTGGATCCCACGACGCTCGAACCGGTTGCGGTGGGAACGTCCGTCGTCGCGCCTTCGACGTTCACCGAGCTGTCGCCTCGCATCGACTACCAGTTGAATACCAACAACACGCTGACGGTGAGATTCGAAGACCGGTTCAACTCAAAGGACAACGCCGGCCTGGGCGGCACCAGCCTGCCGCCTGCGTTCGACACCGGCCTCACGCCGTTGTATCCTGCTCTGACCAACAGCCAGGCCTACAATACCAGCGGCGATGCGCAGAACCTGATGATCACGGAGGATGCCGTCCTGAGCTCGAAGGTGGTCAATGAGATTCGGTTCCAGTTCGTGCGCAACTACACCGCGTCGGCCGGCAACGAGATTCCCTCGATCAACGTAGTGGGCGCGTTCGTGACGGGCGGCAACGGGATCGGGGCCCAGCATGACACTAGCGGCCACCTGGAGCTGACGAATAGCACGTCGATGTTGCATGGCAGGCACACCATCAAGTTCGGCGTTCGCCTGCGGCGCGACAGCGATGCGAGCAACAGTCCCAGGGGGTTTAACGGCTCGTTCAGTTTTCTGGGCGGTCTGACGCCGGTGCTGACGGGCTGCGGGGGCAACTCGGGTGCGGGGCAACTGATGACGTCCGTCGCGCAATACACCCAATTCCTGACGCTCCAGCAGCAGGATGGGTGCTCGGTGACGCAGATCGAAGCGGAGGGCGGAGGCCCGTCGCGATTCACGATTCAGAGCGGGCTCGCCTATGTGAGCAAGGACCGCTACGATGGCGCGCCATTTATCCAGGACGATTGGAAGCTGAAGCCGAATCTCACGCTGAGCCTGGGAATGCGCTATGAAGTGCAAACTCTGGTGAGCGATCATGGCGACTTCGCGCCGCGCCTCGGATTCGCCTGGGCGCCCGGCTCGGCCAAGAACGGGAAGCAAAAGACGGTGATTCGCGGCGGGGCCGGCATGTTCTACGACCGCATCGGGTTGAGCTATTTCGAGAACTCGTATCTTAGCAACGGGGTGAACCAGCTCCAGTACACGGTGTACGACCCGGCGTTTTACATCGGCAATATTCCCTCGATTTCGAGTCTGAATCCGGGACAGAATTCGACCTACCTGGTGGACCCGAAGCTGCGCGCCGATTACAGCATGCAGGAAGCCATCGGTGTGGAGCGGCAGTTGCCGCGCAATACCACAGCCTCGATATTCTACACCTACAACCGCTCCGAGCACCTGGCGCAAACGGTGCCGATCAACTCGCCGGTGCCGGGAAGCTTCGACCCGCAGGAGCCGCTCAGCGCTTCCAACGGCGTTTTCCCATACGGGTACAACGCGGGCAACGAATTCGAGTACGAATCCGGCGGGTACATGCGGCAAAGAATGCTGATGGCGAACTTCAACACGCGTTTCAGCCAGCGGGTTTCGCTGTTCGGGAACTATTCGCTGACCTACGCCCACGATCTGCCCTCGACGCCGACCGACCCATACGACTTCGCGCTGGATTACGGGCGCTCGAACTTCGACCGGCGGAACAGTTTCATGGTGATGGGGTCAATCGTTGGACCGAAGAACATTCGCGTGGCGCCGTTCATCAGCCTGCGATCGGGCCAGCCGTACGATGTGTTGGCCGGGACGGACCTATACGGCACGACGAACACCAACGCGCGCGCGGCTTTTGCGCCAGGCGCACAGTGCTCCGGTGCCACCGGCGTTGTTCTCTTGGGCGACGTGGTTTGCTCGGCGGCTGGCAACTTCACGACTTCGTACAACGTGGCGAACCCGGCGAATCTGGTTCCGCGAAACTACCTGACCATGCCGGGCCTGATTTCGGTCAATATGCGGATATACCGGGTGTTCGGTTTCGGCGCCATACGGGGCAACCAGGCGCAGGGCGGCAACCGTGGCGGCTGGGGTGGTCCGGGCGGCGGTGGACCTCCCGGTGGAGGCGGCATGAGGGGCGGCGGCGGTGGTGGCCGCGGCATGGGCGGCATGTTCGGCGACTCCACCGAGCACCGCTTCAACCTGACGCTGGGCGTGAACTTTACCAACATCCTGAACCACTTCAATCCCGGCGGATATCAGGGCGTCATCACATCGCCCTACTTCCTGGAACCCACCAGCGTGAACACCGGTTTCGGCGGCGGAGGCTGGGGTGGTCCCGGCGGCATGGCTGGATCGACGGCCAACAACCGCCGCATCGATTTCCAGACGCGACTTACGTTCTAAGTGGGGCGGACGCCCGCGTCCTGGGGTCCCCTCTGGGGACGACCCCCAGGGCGCGCTCTTGCGTGGTGCTGCTGAATGTGGGAGGGATCATGCGAAGGCAATGGGTAGTGACCTTGTTCGTGGCGGCAACCGCGTTGGCCGCCGAGCGTGGAGAGGAGATCCGGCTGTGGCCCAACGGCGCGCCTGGGTCGGAAGGTGAGACGGCGGCGGAAGTGTTCAAAGGGGACGCCCGGCTGCCGAGTAATTTCACGGTAGTCCACTACCCGTCAATCTACGTTTTTCTGCCGCCCAAGGACGAGGCCAGCGGGATGGCCATGGTGGTGGCGCCGGGCGGCGGGCATTCGCAACTGGTGATCGACAAGGAAGGCTGGGAAATCGCGGAGTTTCTGAACCGCAACGGAATCGCCGCGTTCGTGCTGAAGTACCGGTTGGCGCGCGCGCCAGGCTCCCACTACACAGTGGAAGGCAATGCCCTGGCGGATGCGGCGCGGGCCATGCGGACGGTGCGCAGCCGGGCCGGCGAATGGGGCGTCGATCCGGCGCGGATCGGGATTATGGGATTCTCGGCGGGCGGCGAAGTGGCGGCGTTGATGGAGACGCGCTTCGACGCTGGCAACGCGAACGTGGCCGACCCGATCGAGCGAGCCAGTTCGCGCCCCGATTTCGCGGTGGTCGTCTATCCCGGCTACCGGCCGGGAACCATCACCGTGCCCAAGGACGCGCCGCCGACGTTTCTGGTCTGCGCCGATGACGACCGCTCGCACGTGGTGACCACTGTCAACCTCTATCTGGACCTCGAGAAGCAGCAGGTGCCGGCGGAAATGCACATCTATGGGAGCGGCGGCCACGGCTTCGGCCTGCGGTCAAAACTGCCGGTGGCCAACCGGCCGGACCGCTTGCTGGATTGGATGCGCGACCGCAAGCTGCTGCAGCCGTAAAGGAAGAACACCGGCGGCAAAGACCGCCGTCGCTACGGGTACGGCTTTACGTTTCTTGGTAACGCCGGCGGTCTTTGCCGCCGGTTCTTTGCGCCGGCCTTCTCCGAAACGCCCGTGCGTTGTTAGCCGCGGTGGGCGGCGATCATCAGCAGGCCGAAGACGACCACCGGAACCAGCGCCAGCATCGCGTAGGAAAGCACGCTGCGGGACCGCGGCGACCGGCGCGTTCGCCAATCGCGGAGCTCCGGCCGTTCCCGTACCGTCACCTGGTCCGAATGCGCCAGGTCGTGGGCGAACGCGCGGGCATTGGCGTACCGATTGGCGGGCTCGCGCTCCAGCGCGCGGTAAATAATCTCCTGGAGCTGCGGCGGAATTTCGGGATTGATTTCGCGCGGCGGGACCGGATGGTTGACGACGCGGTCGTTGATCACCTGAAACGGATTGGACCCGGTAAACGGCGCCCTCCCGGTGACCATTTCATAAAGCATCACGCCGAGCGCATAAACGTCGCTACGCGCATCGCCGCGTTTGCCCTTGACCTGTTCGGGGGAGATGTAGTCGGGGCTGCCCATCAGTTCGGAGAGCTTGCCAAAGGTAAGCCGGCGCGCGGCGGCGTTATAGGCAATGCCGAAATCGACGATCTTGATCCCGTCGCCGGAGTCGAGCAAAATGTTTTCCGGCTTAAGATCGCGATGCACCACCCCGTTTGCATGGATGTGGTCCAGCGCGTCGCAGATGGCGAGCGCAATTCTCAAGCTGCGCTCGATGGAGAAGCGGCCCTCATCGGCCAACGCCTGGCGGAGCAAACGCCCTTCGGCCCACTCCATCACCATGTACAGCCGGCTGCCGTCGCCATTGTTGAGTGTCTTGACGGTGCCGGGATGGTCGAGTTTCCGGCCGATCGCGATCTCCCGCTGAAAGCGGTCGAAGAAAACCGGGTCGCACTCGGCTTGCGCGTGCGGCACCTTGATGGCAACCGTGCGGCCGTCGCGCATGTCGACGGCGCGGAAAATGGTTGCCATGCCGCCGCGGGCGACCAGGCTTTCAATCCGATAGCAATCGATTTCGTCGCCGGCGCTGACTGAGGTCATAAATAGGCTCCGAAGCGATGATAAACGGAAGTTGCTAAATAAGTCATAGAAGAACCATCAAGGTTTCGTAAAGGGCGGTTCCCGGTTACCCGGGCCTGCGCCCACTTGGCAGCGACGCTCTCCTTTCTCTAATATCGGAATCATGAGTCACTCGACCATCGTGGTGGCGGGAGCCACCGGTAATCTCGGCGGGCGCATCGCGAGAGCTTTGCTCGAACGGGGCGCCAGCGTAAAAGCGCTGGTTCGCCACGGCACTGCGCCAGACAAGCTGGCGCGACTCGAGAAGGTCGGCGTAACGATTGCCAGTGTCGACTTGAGCAACGCTTCCCAAGTGACGCCGGCATGCTCAGGCGCGTCCTGCGTGGTGTCCGCGCTGCAGGGATTGCGGGACGTGATCGTGGAAACGCAAATGGTTCTGGTCGAGGCTGCGCTCAAGGCCGGCGTGCCACGTTTCATTCCGTCCGACTACTCGCTCGATTTCACCAGGTTTCCGCCCGGAGAGAATCGCAATCTCGATCTGCGCCGGGACTTTCACCAGCGTCTCGATCAGACTTCGATTTCAGCGACCACCATCTTCAACGGTGCGTTTGCCGATATGCTGACCGGTCAGATGCCGCTCATTCTCTTCAAACTGAAGCGAGTCCTCTATTGGGGCGACGCGGACCAGCGCATGGACTTTACGACGGTGGACGACACGGCCGCATTCACGGCGAGCGCGGCTCTTGATCCGTCCACTCCGCGCTTTCTACGAATTGCCGGCGATCAACTCAGCGCCCGGGAACTGGCGGCGGTCGTAAGTGAGGTGACCGGGAACAGATTCCGCCTGTTCCGCGCCGGAGGTCTGGGAATGCTCGGCACGCTGATCAAGGTCGCGCGCACGGTCGCTCCCGGAGAGAAGGAAATTTTTCCGGCATGGCAGGGCATGCAGTACATGCGTAACATGTTCGATGGCCGGGCAAAGCTAGAGCCGCTCGACAACGATCGCTATCCCGGTATTCGCTGGACGACTGCGCGGGATGTGCTCTCAGCTCGTCGCGTCAGCTAGCCTGTGCGGCGGCAAGAGATCGCTATCCGACGAGTGCGGCTGTGTTGGCCAGCTCGCCGATTTCGGGGACGCGAATGCGGACGATATCGCCGGGCGCGAGCGCGGCTTCCTGCGGCACGATAATCCCGGTGCCGGTCAGCAGCACGGTGCCCAGGGGCACGCGGTTGGCGAAGGTGAGCGCCGCGACGAGCGCGTCCAGCCGCCGGTGCAGCTTGGAAGTGGAAACGGAGCCCGTGTAGATCACCTGCCCGCCGCGCTCGATGGTGCAGGTGATTTCGAGCGCATAGGGATCCGGCAGCGCGTCGGCGGTGAGGATCACCGGGCCGAGGGCGCAGCAACTGTCATAGACCTTGGATTGCGGCAGGTAGAGGGGATTTTCGCGTTCGATGTCCCAGGCCGAAACGTCGTTGGCCAGGGTGTAGCCCGCGATGCTGCCGCGGTTGCCCAGCACCACGGCCAGCTCCGGCTCGGGCGCGGTGAAGCGCGAATCGGCGCGAATGCCGATGGGCTGACCCGAAGGCACGCAAACGCGCGCCGTGCCCTTGAAGAAGATTTCCGGCCGCGGCTCGCGATACACATAGTCGTACATGCCCTCGCGGGTGCCGTGCTCGGCGTCGCGAAAGCTCGAGCTGGCTTCGTAAGTACACCCGCAGGCCCAGACTTCGGGAGGCTGCACGGGCAAAGCGGCGGCAAGTTTTTCCGCGTGGCGGCTGGCCAGTTCCGCGGCCACAGCGGACAGCTGCCGATTCTCCGTCTGCGCGCGCTTGATCAGATCCAGCGTGGTGTGGCTGGGGATGGGCCGCGCCAGATCTCCTTCCCAAACCGCGGCGATCAACCGGCCTTCTACTTTTACTTGTCCCAAACGCATGATACTTCTCCGATGGTCAATGGCGCTCCAGCGTGGCTGCGGCGCGCGGCCACGGCTGGTGCGGAAGCGCCGCCGGGCTGCCACAATGAAATCAAAACTGCACTTTCGGCGCGGTGCGGGCTCCGGGTTCGGTCTGGAAATACGCGTCGTTACGCGTGATGCCCGACATCCCCGCCACCAGGTTGTTGGGGAACAGCGCGATGGAAGTATTGTAACGCTGGAGCGCCTCGTTGTACTTGCGGCGCTCCACCGCGATGCGGTTTTCGGTCCCGGCGAGCTCGTCCTGCAAGCGCAGAAAATTTTCGTTGGACTTGAGCTGCGGATAATTCTCGGCGATCACCAACAGCCTCGAGATGGCGGTATCGAGCTGCTGGTTGGCCTGGATTTTCTCCCCCGGCGTGCGGCCGCCGGCGAGCCTGGCGCGGGCATCGGCAATATCCTTGAACACTTCCGTTTCGTGTGCGGCGAAGGCTTTCACGGTGTTGACCAGGTTGGGAATCAGGTCGGCGCGGCGCTGCAGCGCAACGTCCACGTCGGACCATTGACTGGTCACCGCTTCGCGCTGGGTCACCAGGTCGTTGCGGGTGCCCACGAACTTGCCGCCCACAATCAGCCCTAGCGCCGCCAGCACCACAATCGCAATCAGGGCAATTTTCACTTGGTCTCTCCTATTTCTCCAGGCGGTCCACCGCATCGATCACCGTATCGATGGCGCGCAGGTAAGCGGCCAGCACGGCGATCGGGTCCATCTCCTTTGGCTTGATGCGGGCCTCGCGCACATCCAGCAGTTTTTCAAACGGCGCCGGATCGATTCTGAAATGCTCCCTCGCCAGCCGCACCACCTCGCGTTTCTGCGGTGGCACATCTACTCCATGGAGCCGCAGCGCGTGGCGGAAAAGCACGCAGAAAGTGGACACCGAATCGAGCAGCAGGCGGCGCAGCAGGTTTTCGTCGGCCAGCATTCCGGAAGCCTTCTGGCGCAGCCGCAACAGCTTGGCGCGCAGGTCGTGCTCCACCTGCGCGCGGTAAAAAGTATCCTCCACCACCAGCGCCGGGATGACGTCTTTGCCGAAGAGCAGCCGGTGATGGCTTTGCATGTCGTGGAACTCGATGGCGAAGCAGTCGGCGGAAGTGGCGAGCTCGTGTTCGGTGAGCAGCAGGGGCGCCGGGCTGCCCTGTTCGCGCCACCAGCGGAACGGCTCGGCGGCCGCGGCCAGCTCGCGCGGCGTCAACACACTGAGCACGCACAGAACGTTGAAATCGGAAAAGCCGGCGTGATGATCGCCGGCGGCGGCCGAGCCGTAGAGCACCACCGATACCAGCCGCTCGCCGTAGGCCTTCTTCAGTTTTTCGACCAGTTGATCGAGTCGCTTGTCCATGCCGCACCTACCAGTCGCTGGAGGCGCCGCCGCCTCCGAAATCGCCGCCGCCAAATCCGCCAAAACCGCCGTCGCCGGAATCGGACCCGCCGAATCCACCGCTGCCGCGGCCGCCCCACGTGGAGCGTCCCATCAGGTTACCCAAAATCAGCGCCGGCAGAATGCCGCCACCGCCGTGTCCGCCGTAGCCGCGCGGCGCGCCGGCGCGCAGCAGCCAGAACAGCAGGCAAATTCCACCCAGGATCATCGGCCAGGGGATGGAATCCGAGGCGCTGGGCCGGTAACGCCGGTGCAGGCTGGCGGTAAGCGTAACGTGCTTGGCTTGCGCGATGGCGTTGCCGATGGTTTCGGCGGCCGCCAGCATGGCATCGCCGTAATCGGCCTGGCGCAGCGCCGGGCGCATCTGGCGCAGGATGCTGCCGCTGAGGCCGTCGGGCAGAATCGGCTCCAGCCCATAACCGACTTCGAGCCGGCTGCGACGGTCCTGGACCGCCAGCAGCATCAAAATGCCTTCGTTCTTGCCCTTCTGCCCCACACCCCACGCGCGGGCAATGGTGTTGGCAACGTCCTCGATGGGCTCGCCTTCGAGCGATGGAATGACGACCAGCGCCATTTGCGCTCCGGTTGACCGCTCGACCACGCCGCAGTAGGCTTCGAGCGGCGCGCGGCTGGAATCCGGGATGACGCTCGCGAAGTCGCTGACATAACCCTGCGGCTGGAGCGTCTTCCAATCCACCGCTTGAGCCGCCGCCGCACCCGCCACCAGCGCCAGGCCCGCCCGCAACCAGTTCCGCATGTTGAAGATCCAGTGTACTACGCGCGGCGGATGAATTACGCTCGCTCGCGGTGCTAAAATGAGTTTGCCAGTTGGGACGTCGTCTAACGGTAAGACTGCAGACTCTGGATCTGCGTATCGGGGTTCGAATCCCTGCGTCCCAGCCAAATCCCTACAGCCATGCGGATTCATGGGGCGAGAGCCGAGGGTTTCGCGGTGTGCCTCCGGAATCGCGGCTATGCCGCGTCGATCGAGGTCCGAAAGTTGTATCCGGTACTGAGCGACCCGGATGCAGCGGCGAACGATCTCATCCGCGTGATCGACGAATCGGGTGAGGACTATCTGTACCCGGCCCGTCTCTTCCGGAAACTCGCGTTTGCCGATCGAACTCCAACGCGCTTTGCGCGTGGCTTCATAGCGTGAAGTGGGTAGATGGACCCAGACGGACGCCCCGGCGGGCCAACCTGCAGATCGCAAGGGTCCTTTGCGAGACGTGCGAGGAGTGACTCAATTCTCAACCTTCCTGGCTCCCCTCCGAAGCAGAGCGGCGTCGTCCGCCGGGGAGGGGTGCATCGGAGTGGGAGGACCGCCGCCCCGGAAGTTGTTAATGGCTTCGATCAGCGCGTCGGCCACCCAGCGGCGGAAGAGAAGAAGGGCCAACAAGGCCACGGCAATTAGGAACACAATACTGCCCTTGATCTGTCCCATGGCCCCTTCAACCTATCACGTTTTGGTCTCGCAAGAAGGCCGCCGGGCGATCGTGGGATGGCTCGAAAGAGTCTGGCACGGAGAGCGTATATCGGTCAGACTGAAGTTATGAAGTTAGTGAGGTGAATTGCATGAGTATTCGGCGCGCCGGTTGGATCTGTCTATTCTGCTTTTCGCTCCTTTTGGGATTTGCACAGCAGAATGGACCTGCGGGGCAGTCCGCACCTACGGCATCTGTCCCGCCTGAGAATGCGAATCGTCGCATCACGCTCGATGTGGTCGTCACCGACAAATCCGGAAGGCCGCTTCCCGGCCTGCAACAGCAGGACTTCACACTCCTGGACAACAAACAGCCGCTGAAGATCGGGTCGTTTCATGCCGTGGAGGGTGGGGCCGCGACGACTGACCCGCCCGTGGAAGTCATCTTGATCGTCGACGAAGTCAACATTTCCTTCTCAAAGGTCACGTACGCCCGAGAGGAAATGAAGAAGTTTCTGCTGCGAAGCGGCGGAGAACTTCCCTTCCCAGTATCGGTGGCCTACCTTGCGGATTCGGGCATGACGATGGATGAGGCTTCGCGAGATGGAAACGCCTTAATTGCAGGCATCGACAAAAGCAAGAACGCTCTGCGCACGATTGGCAGGTCACAAGGATTTTACGGCGCCGTTGACCGTCAACAGTTGTCCCTTCACGCGCTCAGGCAGCTCGTGGATTATGGAGCGGCAAGGCCAGGACGAAAACTTGTGGTCTGGGTAAGTCCGGGCTGGCCCTTTCTCACCGGCCCGGAGGTGGAGTTGACCTCCAAGGATCAGCAGGAGATTTTCAACTCCATTGTGGCTGTTTCGGACGGGCTGCGACGGGCTCGCATTACTCTCTACAATATCGATCCGTTGGGGATGACGGACGCGGGCGGATGGCGAACGTCATATTACGAGGGGTTCGCAAAAGGAGCGAAGACAGCAAAACAGGTGCAGATTGCAAACCTGACACTGCAGGTTCTTGCGGTTCAAAGCGGAGGCCAAGTTCTCAATTCCAGCAACGATGTGGCGGGCGAGATCGCAACGTGCATCGCGGATGCCAATGCCTTCTACGTCCTCTCCTTCGACGGCCTTGCCGGGAATGGTCCAAGCGAGTACCATGCGCTCGAGATTAAGATCGACAAGCCCGGACTAACCGCCCGCACGCGATCCGGGTACTACGCCCAGCCAGAGCCGACGCCAGCGCGTTGATTCCCGTTTCGATGTCAGGCTGGCTGCTTCGGGGGTACTCTAGATAGAGGCGATGCGCACCATTTCGAAACGGACCCAGTATGGCCTGAAGGCGATGCAGATCCTGGCCCGGCGGTACCGGGAGGGACCGGTCATGATCGGGTCGATTGCGCGGGAAGAGTCGATCCCGCTGAAATTCCTGGAAGCGATTCTGCTGGATCTCAAGAGCCACGGGCTGCTGGAGAGCAAGCTGGGGCGCAAGGGAGGCTACCGCTTGAGCCGGCCGCCATCGGCGGTGACGGTGGGGTCGATCATTCGCATGATGGAGGGACCGCTGGCGCCGATCCCGTGCGCGAGCGAAACCGCCTACCGGCCGTGCGCCGAGTGCAAGGACGTGGAAGGCTGTGGGACGCGCATCATAATGCGGGAGGTGCGCGATGCCATTTCCGACGTTCTGGACCGCACCACGCTCGCCGATTTGCTGCGCAAGGCGGAGAGCAACCGTCCGGCGCGGGAAAGCCCGGACAGCGCGCACTACGAGATCTGACGCAACAGCGCAGGCGGGGCCTACTGGACGGCGATGGTCGCCACCGCGGGGCTGGCTGTCGTGCCCACCGTGACGACCAGCGAGACCGCGCTTCCGGGTGTTACGGTGGCGGGCACCGTGGCATTGACTTGCAGCGCCCCCTCCACCAGGCCGGGTGCGTTTCCGGCATAAGAAACCGTGGCTGCCTGGCCGCCGATCTCGACCGTGACGGACGGTGGCGGCTGACCCGGTGAAGCGGCCAACGCTACCAGTCCATCTGTGTTGGCGGGCGACGTGGCGCCCTCGCCGGTGGCGAAGATCATGATGGCGTTTCCGGGCGCCGCCGGATGCGTGGCGGAATTCACCGAGTAATCCTGGTTCAAAACCGCGGCCGGTCCGGCGCCGGAGGCATTCAAACTGAAGATGCCCGGTTGCGCCGGCAGCACCGGCACGCTGACGGACGGCGAAAACGCGCCCAGGTACTCGACCTGCACGCTGGTGCTGGCCTCACCCGCAATCGCATAGGGCGCCACCACGTTGACCTGACCGGCGCCGGCATACAGGATGGGCGCTGCAATGCCGTCGAACCACACACGAACGCCGTCGAGCGAATTGGGCACGATGCCCGCGCTGACCTGATTGACGGAGCCCGGCGCGGGCCCCAGGTTCTGCCCAAAGATGGTGAGCAACTCTCCGGGTGCGACGCCGCCGCCCGCATAGGTGGCTGCGTTGACGATGCCGCCGGCGGCGATTTGCGGCTGCGCCTGGGCCAGGCGCACGAACGCCACGCCGTAACTTGGGAAGGAAATCGAAATGGGTCCTTGCGGCGCGACCGATTGCGTTGGAGGGACCGCGGAGGGATCGGTATTGGCGTTGATGGCGGTGACGGTGGCGAGCGAGAACGAGCCCAACGCGGAGACATCCAGGGTGACGGTGGCGGGCACGCCCGGGCCGTTATTGTCGTTAGGGTTGCGCACCGCGTGGTTGGCCAGCAGAATCGCCACCGAGCCGTCATCGTTGCGCACGGCGAGCGCTTCGAGCGCGCCCGGGTCGGAGTTCGTCACCTGCAGAATGGTCGCGCCGGGCGGCGAGGGAAACAGGTGCGCCAGCTCGTAATCCGTCCAGTAGCTGAGGTAGGTGTTGCCGGACGTGTAGTCGACCTCGCCGAACTCCGCATCGGCGTCGAAATCCCAGTGGTAGAGGGACTGATTGCCGCCTTGCGCCAGTTGCGAGAACAGATAAGGACGCCAGGCCGCGAAGAAGGCGTCGGTGGCGCGGAGGTCGGTGACGTACGTCTGTGTCGGATTGCAGGCGCTCATTCCGTTGCCTGCATTATAGTCGGCGTTGACGTTGTTCTCCGTCACCCAAATCGGCACGTTGTGCAGCGCGGGGTTGGTCTGCAACTGGCTCTGCACGTACTTCAGGTCTTTTAAAAACCCCGGGATGGTTCCCATCAACGTTTGATCGGTGTCCTTCTGGTTGCAGGTGGAGTAGTAGTGCAAGGCGACCGCATCCACCTGCGCCGTCACTCCCTGGACAAAAGTCGGAACGTAGAGCTGCGACTGGGTACCGTAGTCGGACTCCTCGATGGCCACGAACTTGATGGTGGGATCGGCCGCGTGCATGGCCGGCACCACCAGGTTGTAAAGGGTAGTGTATTGGGATGCGGTCAGGCCGTTGCCATTCGGCTCGTTGAAAATGCCCCACCAGGTGATGTGGTAGGGGCTCGGCGACTGGTAGTGCACTCCGCCGGGCCCTATTCCGCCGGCCGCGAAGCCGCCGGTGTTGTAATAGCGCACCATGTTGGCGCAGTAATTGGCGAAGGCCTGGAAGTTCGCCGGCAGCAGATACCCGTTCGAATCGTCCATGAACGCGGGCGCGGTGGCGAGTTGCAATTCCGGACTGTGATCGCCCGAGTTCAGCACGGGGAGGAGTATGTCATTGAGCGTGGTGAAGTCCCACTGGTACGGCGAAAGCCCGAGGATCCCATTCGACTGACTCATGGGGACGGCCTGCTGGATTGGCTGCAAACGTATGTGCTGGGGCGCGAGTTGCCAGAGCAAACCGCCGGCGCCGGGGAGGTTGGTGAAGAAGGCATCGTCGTATGCGTCGGGCTGAAATGCGGTAGAGAGAAAAGACTGAAACCGGCCAGGCGGCAGCCCGGCGTTGAGATTGGTCTGGTTCAGAACCTGAACGCCGATGGGCGTCTGCGCCGCGAGCGAAAGCGCAACCGCCAGGCCCGCGCATACCGTTTTGATTCCCATGGGTTAATCACCGCCGAAGATGGTAAATCAGCGCGCGGTGCGGTGGGGGACGCGCGCGACGGCCATCATCCTGCGCGGCCGGAGGTCTCCGACGTGCCTTAAACTGAAATGGCATGAACCTGCTGGTACCGAATCTCGGCTCGACATCGCTCAAATATCGGATTCTTGAAATGCCCGGCGAAGCAGTGCTGGCCAAGGGCAAACTGGAACGCGTGACGGACTACTCGGGCGCGCTCGAGCGCATCGCCACGGCGGGTATCCCGATCGATGCCATCGCGCTCAAAGCCGTGCACGGCGGGCCGGATTACCGCGGGACGTTCCTGGTGGATGCGGGCGTGCTGGCTGCCATGCGGCGCTACCTGGCGGCGGCGGCCCTTCACAACGCGATCTACCTGGCCGCCATCGAGGGGTTCGAGAAAGCCATGCCAGGGCTGCCCATCGTGTGCGCCTTCGAGCCGGAGTTTCATGCGACCATGCCGGAGCATGCCCGTCTTTACGGCGTCCCCGCGGACTGGCGGGAGGAGGGCGTCGTCAAGTATGGGTTTCACGGCGCCTCGCACCAGTTCATCTCGGGCCGGGTCCGCGAGATGCTGGGGCGAAATCCGAAGCTGGTGAGTTGCCACCTGGGCGGCAGTTCTTCCATCTGCGCCATCGTGGGCGGTCACTCGATCGACACCACGATGGGATTTTCGCCGCAATCGGGTTTGGAAAACGCAACTCGCTCCGGCGACGTGGACGTGTTCGCCGTGCTCTACATGATGGAACGGCGCGGCTGGAGCGTGGAAGAAGTGCGCCGCCAACTGGCGCAGGCGAGCGGCCTGGCCGGGCTTTCCGGCATCGCCGGCGGCGACGTGCGCGACCTGGAAGCGGCCGCCGCGGCCGGCAACCGCAACGCCGCGCTCGCCCTGGCGGTCTTCGTTTACCAGGTGAAGAAGAGCATCGGCGCATATGCCGCCGCGATGGGCGGCATCGAGGCTGTCGCATTCACCGGCGGCATCGGCGAAAACTCCGCCCGCTTGCGCGCCGCGTGCTGCGAGGGCCTCGAATTCCTCGGCATCCATCTTGACCGCGAGCGCAACGAGACCGGCACCGGCGACCGCGCCGTCTCCACCGCCGATTCGCCAGTCACCGTGCTGGCCGTCGCCACCAACGAAGAACTGATCGTGGCGCGGAGGGCGTGGAAGGTGCTGGAGGGGCGGGGAAGCGAAGGCTGTTGAGAGTGGGCGCGACAGGACTCGAACCTGAGGTCCCGGGTGCGAAGCAAGCGTCACTCGCGCAGATTTGCCTCGTGCCGGATAGCCTCCATTTGTGACCGTAGCACCGGCAGATGGACCGAGACAATCTCCCAGATGCGCTCGACGTTCACTCCCAGGTAATCATGGACCAGAACGTTTCTGAAACCCGCAATGGCCCGCCAGTCAACCTCAGGATGAAGGGCTTTTAAGTGATCGCTGATCCGCTGCGTAGATTCGGCAAGGGTTTGGAGATTGCGCAGCACAGCGTCTTGAATCAGTTCCGACTCGCCAAATGCTTCCGCACTGCCCTGGCAATACCGATCTATGCGCCGGATGCAATCGAGGACGTGATGGATATAAAGGCGATCGTCCTTCACAACGGAATCGCCTCATGCAGCACGCGGTCCCGGATGAGGGGATGAAGAGCGCTCTCTTCGGCGACGTCCACTCGCCGCCCCAGTTCCTCTTCCAGATCGACGAGCAACCCACCGGGGAACCACGGCGGCGTGCGCGGACCGGCCTCGATCAGCAGATCGAGATCGCTGTCCTCGCGTGCGTCGCCGCGGGCGAAGGAACCGAACACACGCACATGCCGAACGCCGTGCCTGGCCGCGATGGCCAGGATGGCGGCGCGTTTGTCTTCGCCTAATTCAGCAAGAGTCATCCCATCCCATTCTCGCACCGGCGGCAATGCTGAGCCATACCGATGGGACCACCAATCATGCTTCCTGGTTCATCCGCGGCTAGCCACGTTTTGGTTTTATTGCGCAGGCTCCGTCAATCGGCGCAGCCGCGCTTCCACGGCAGCCTTGAATGCGGCGTCCTCGATGCTTTCGAGGTTGATGCGCACGTTTTCCAGCCCGCCGGTTTTGGCGGCTGCGGTCAGCGCCTTGGCCACCGCCAGGTCGGAGGAAAAGCGCGCCGGCACGTCGAGATTTTCCAGGCGCGCGTTCATGGCCGCGGCGCGCTCCAGCACTTCGAGCGGCACCAGCGCGGCGCCGTGCAGCGCCTCTTCCACGAACGGCGCGCGCTCGACCTTGGGCCGCTTGTAAGCCGCCATCACCTGCTGGAAGGCTGCGGCGTCGCGCTCGACCGCCGCGGTGAAGAAGCCGCGATCGTCTTCATACCCGGCCGGATCGAGCTTGGCCAGCCGCGAAACCATGGCGCCCAACGCCGCTCCCATGGCGGCTGCGGCGGCTGCGGCGCTGCCGCCGCCGGGCGTGGCCGTGGCCGCCGCCAGCGCATCCAGAAACTCGGGCAGGCCGCTGCGTTTCGCAATCGCCTCCGCGATGCGGTTTTCCAGCACCAGCTCCGGACGAAAATTTTCGGCGCGCAGAAAATATTCGGCCGCCATCTCAATCGCCTTGCGCGGAATCAGCCCCACGATTTCGCTGCCCACCACCGGCACGCCATACCGCTCGGCCTCGCGCCGCACGGTTTCGAAAACCAGGTGCAGCGGGGTCTGCTCGAAATCGGTCAAGTTGATCGAAACCTGCGCCAGGTTGCGCGAAGCCAGCATCACGCCCATCGATTTGACGAAGCGGAAACCGCCGCTCGAGAAGCGGATGGTCCTGGCGATGCGCTTGGCGATGTCCACATCCGCCGTGCCCAGGTTGACGTTGTAAGCGATGAGGAATTTGCGCGCCCCCAGCACGATGGCGCCGGCCGTGGGATGGCACACCGGCTCGCCGATGTCGGGCGCGCGGCCGGCTTCCGTGCCCATCTCTTTTAGCAGCGCTTCGAATTGCCCGCGGCGAATGTTCTCCAGGTTGACGCGCTCCGGGCGCCGCGCGGCGGCCTCATACAGGTAAACCGGCACCTTGAGCCGGTTCCAGATTTCGCCGCCCACGCGCTCGGCCAGGCGCACGCACTCTTCCACGGTGACGCCTTCAATCGGGATGAACGGCACCACGTCGGCCGCGCCGATGCGCGGATGCGCGCCGTGGTGTTGGGTGAGGTCGATCAGCTCGACGGCCTTTTCCACCGCGCGCAAGGCCGCGTCGGCCACCGCCGCCGGCGGTCCCACGAAGGTGAGCACCGAGCGGTTGTGATCGGCATCGGCTTCGCGATCGAGCAGCGTCACTTCGGGCACCGCGGCGATCGCCGCTACGATGGCCTCCATCTTGGCCGCGTCGCGGCCTTCGGAAAAATTCGGAACGCACTCTACGAGTTGTCGGGGCATACGTTTTGGGCGCGGCGGCGCTACGGCTGCATCGGAATCTTCATGCCGTGTTCTTTGGCGAACCGCACGGCTTCATCGTAACCCGCGTCGGCGTGGCGCATCACGCCGGTGCCCGGATCGGTGGTGAGCACGCGCTCGAGGCGCCGCTCGGTTTCCAGGGTCCCATCGGCCACTACCACCATGCCGGCATGCTGTGAGTAACCGATGCCGACGCCGCCGCCGTTGTGGATCGACACCCAGCTCGCCCCGGCGGCGATATTGACCATCGCGTTGAGCAGCGGCCAATCGGCGATCGCGTCCGAGCCGTCGCGCATAGCTTCCGTTTCGCGGAAAGGCGATGCCACCGAGCCGGCGTCCAGATGATCGCGGCCAATCACGATCGGCGCCTTCAATTCGCCCGACCGCACCAGGCGGTTGATGGCCACACCGAATTCGGCGCGCTCGCCGTAACCCAGCCAGCAGATGCGCGCCGGCAGCCCTTGGAACTGGATGCGCTTCTGCGCCAGCGGCAGCCACCGCGCCAGGGTTTCGTCGCGCGGAAACAATTCGAGTGCCAGCCGGTCCGTGCGATGGATGTCGGCCGGGTCGCCCGAGAGTGCCACCCAGCGGAACGGGCCGCGGCCGTGGCAGAACAGCGGGCGTATATATTCGGGCACGAAGCCGGGGATTTCGAACGCGCGCTCGACGCCGGCCTTCTTAGCGTGGGTGCGGATGTTGTTGCCGTAGTCGAAGGTCACCGCGCCGCGCCTCTGCAGCTCGAGCATGGCGGTGACGTGCACGCCCATCGATGCGGTGGAGCGCTCCACATACGCGGCCGGATCGGCGGCTCGTAGCGTGGCCGCTTCGGCGAGCGTCATACCATGCGGCACGTAGCCGTTGAGCGGATCGTGCGCGCTGGTCTGGTCGGTGAGAACGTCGGGGACGATTCCGCGCCGCGCCAGCTCCGGCACCACCTCGGCGCAGTTGCCCACCAGGCCGACCGAGATCGCTTCGCCGCGCGCCTGCGCCTCGCCGAGCGCCGCCAGCGCGGTATCGAGGTTGCGTTCCATGCGGTCGCAATAGCCCGTGTCCAGCCGGCGGTGGATGCGGTCCGGGTCGACATCGATGCCCAGGAAGCAGGCGCCGTTCATCACCGCGGCCAGCGGCTGCGCGCCGCCCATCCCGCCCATGCCGCCCGAGACCACCAGCTTGCCCGCCAGCGATCCGCCGAAGTGCTTGCGCGCCACCGCCGCGAAGGTCTCGAAGGTTCCCTGCACGATGCCCTGGCTGCCGATGTAAATCCACGAGCCCGCCGTCATCTGCCCGTACATGGTGAGGCCCAGCCGCTCGAGGCGGTTGAATTCGTCCCAGTTCGACCAGTGGCCCACCAGGTTGGAATTGGCGATCAGCACCCGCGGCGCTTCTGGCTGGGTGCGGAAAATGCCCACCGGCCGCCCCGATTGCACCAGCAGCGTCTCGTCGTTTTCGAGCGATTGGAGCGCGCGCACAATCGCGTGAAACGCCTCCCAGCTTCGCGCGGCGCGGCCCGTGCCGCCGTACACGATCAACTGGTCCGGCTTCTCCGCAACCTCCGGATCCAGATTATTATGCAGCATGCGCAGGGCGGCTTCCTGGTGCCAGCCCTTGCAGGTAAGTGCGCTGCCTCGCGGCGCGCGAATGGCCGTTCCGGTGCTCATATCAGCCACAATCATAGCGCCGGGACACTGTGCGATTCCGGGATGCGCGATCTCGAAAACGAACGCAGCCTCTCAGTTCCGTGCACCCGCCCGGTTGTACCATAGGGAGTTCCGAGCGGCCGTCGCTGGTCGCTCAACTGCATGTTCCGTTCGGAACTTTCCGCGGAAAGATGCGTAACCATTCGAGTGTGCCCGGCCACCGCGCGGCAGATTCGTCTGCCCAAATGCCACGCCGCCAACAGGAGAAACGAAATGCCACGTCGCTATCGAAACCTCTTCATCCTCGCTTTTCCGATTCTTGCCTTGCTCTTCGCGTTGAATGCGTTGAGCCAGCCGGCGCCCACCGGGCAGGCCACGCCGAAGTATCGCGATCCGAAGCTGCCCATCGATGAGCGCGTGGCGGACCTGCTGGGGCGCATGACACTGGAGGAGAAGGTGGCCGAAATCTGCGGCGGTGACCCTGCGAACGCCTCCTTGATCGATACCACGGGCACTTACAAACCCGATCAGGCCAGCCTGGCCTTCCGCGGCCTCTATGACGAAAACGCGACCTACACGCCGCGGCAGAGCGCGATTCTGCGCAATGCCGTACAGCGGTATCTGCGCGAGAAGACCCGGCTCGGCATTCCGTGGCTGTTCATGAGCGAAGCGCTGCACGGTTTCATGAGCAACGGCAGCACCAGTTTCCCGCAAGCGCTCGGGCTGGCCAGCACGTTTGATCCGGCGCTGGTCCGCCGCGTCTTCACGGCCGCCGGCGATGAGGCTCGTTCCGCCGGCGTCGGCCAGGTGTTCACTCCGGTGCTCGACCTCGCCCGCGATCCGCGCTGGGGCCGCACCGAAGAGACTTACGGAGAAGACCCGTACCTGGCATCGCGGATGGCCGTGGCCGCCGTCACCGGCCTGCAGGGCGACCAGTTCTCCATCAATAACCACCACGTGATGGCCACCGCCAAACACTTCGCGGTCCACGGCCAACCGGAGGGCGGCACCAACACAGCGCCCGGCAATTATTCGGAACGCGTCATCCGCGAAAACTTCCTGGTGCCGTTCCAGGCTGCCGTCCAGGAGGGCCACGTGGGGAGCATCATGGCTTCCTATAACGAGATCGACGGTATCCCGTCGCACATCAATCACTGGCTGCTCGACCGCGTGCTGCGCCAGGAGTGGGGTTTCCGCGGTTACGTCACCTCCGACGGTGACGGCCTGCAAATGCTGGTGCAAACCCACCACGTGGCGGCCAACATGTCCGAAGCTGCGCGCCTGGCGCTGTCGGCGGGAGTGGATTTCGATCTCTCCGACGGCTCCGTGTATCGCACCTTGATCGATCAGGTCAAGGATGGCGCCGTGCCGGAGAGCGAAGTGGACCGCGCCGCGGGGCGCCTGCTCGCCGCCAAGTTCCGCCTCGGCCTGTTCGAGGATCCCTACACCGATCCGGACTACACCGAGAAGATCACCAGCGGCCCGGAGCATCGCCAACTGGCCGTCGAGGCTGCGCAGAAGGCCGTCGTGCTGCTGAAGAACGAAAAGAACCTACTGCCGCTCGATCTCGGCAAGCTCAAGACCATCGCCGTGATCGGACCCAATGCCGCCGACGTTCACATCGGCGGATACGCCCGCGAACCGGGGCATGGCGTCAGCATTCTGGATGGCATTCGCGCGCGGGTCGGCACCTCGGCCAAAGTGGTTTACGCGGAGGGCTGCCAGATCACCACCGCCAAGCAGGGCTGGCGCGGATGGTATGAGAACAACGTCAAGCTGGCCGATCCGCAGGCGCAGGTGGAAAAGATCGCTGCCGCCACGGAACTGGCGCGCAAAGCCGACGTCGCCATCCTGGTGGTCGGCGAAAACGAAAGCACCAATCGCGAAGCCTGGGGCGAATACCATTTGGGCGATCGCGATTCGCTCGAGCTGCTCAGCGCGCAGAACGATCTGGTCAAGGCTGTTGTTGAAACCGGCACTCCCACCGTCGTCTTTCTGATCAACGGCCGGCCGCTCTCTATCAACTACATTGCCGAACACGTACCGGCCATCTTAGAAGGCTGGTATCTCGGACAGGAAGGCGGCACTGCGGCGGCTAACGTGTTATTCGGAGATATCAACCCGGGCGGCAAACTGCCTATCACGTTTCCGCACACTGTTGGCGCCCTGCCCGATTTCTATAACCACAAACCGTCGGACGACCGCACTTATGCATTCAGTACCAGAAAGCCGCTTTTTGCGTTCGGCTACGGCCTGAGTTATACCACGTTCAAGTTCGAAAACCTGCGCGTCGAGCCGGCGAAAATCGAGATAGGCGGAGTTGCCAAAGCGAGCGTGGAAGTCACCAACACCGGCTCGCGCGAAGGCGACGAGGTTCCACAACTATACCTGCACCAGCGTGTGGCCTCGGTCACGCAGCCGGTCATGAAGCTGATTGGCTTCGAGCGCATCACGCTAAAGCCGGGAGAAAAGCGCACCGTCGAGTTCACCATTAACTCTGCAATGCTCTCGATGTTGAACACCGACATGCATCGCGTGGTGGAGCCGGGAATCTTCGACGTGATGGTCGGCCGCAGCTCGGCCGACACGAAGCAGGTTGCGCTCAAGGTGGTGGACCAGAACGGCCAGGCCGGCACGCCCGCCACGCTGAAGCCCAGAGGATCGGAATCCGGCGTGGTCAGCAACTTCGACGATCTCAAAGTCTCCGCGAATTTCGGCTCCTGGACGCTGATGACCGATTCCGTGATGGGCGGCAAATCGACGGCGACCATGGACGCCGTTGCCGGCGGCGCCAACGGGACCAAGGGAGCCATGCGCATCGCCGGCGAGAATGTCAAAGGCGCCGGCTTCATCTTCGGGGGAGCGGTTTACTCGCCCGGCCCCGGCATGATGCAGGGCGCGGATCTCTCCGACAAAAAGAACATCAGCTTCTGGGCCAAAGGCGATGGCAAAACCTGCCGCCTGCTCATCTTCACCGAAACCAACGGCCAGCAACCGACCTTCCGTACCTTCGTCGCAAGCCCCGAGTGGAAGCAATATAGTTTCTCCTTCGAGAGCCTCAAGACCGACGGCCACGACCTCTCCGGCCTGGCATTCTTGAGTCCCCCTGGCGAAGGAAGATTCGAGTTCTTCATCGACGAGGTCGAGATCAAGTAACGGGCAACGGCGTCGGAGCAGACTCGTTGTGAGAGGCGGCGGGCTCGGGCTGGCTCCGTTTCACTTCCGATCCAGAAAATCGAGAATGATCGGGTTCAGCCACTCCGGCCGCTCCCGAAATGTGGCGTGACCGACACCGGGCAGGATGCAGAGTTGTGCGCCCGAAATAGCGTGAAAAACCGTGGTCGCTTCCTCGAGACTGGTAAAGTCGCGATCTCCGAAAACCAGGAGTACCGGCGCTTTGATGGTCGCCAACTCCGGCTTCGAGATGCCCCAGCCTGGCTTTGACCACATGGCTTTGACCTTTTCGAAGAATGCGGGCCAGTGCTCGGGCCCGTCGGGAGAAACACGTTCGTACTCATCCCGAAATGCCTTCGGGAGGAAGCCGGCGGAAAGCGTCCGCATCGCCGCCCGCTGCTGCGCGCTGAGGTCGCCGAGTCCGACGCCGGACACGACTACCCGCCGCACCAGCTCCGGATGAGTGAAAGCCAGCCGGAGCGCAATCTGGCCGCCATCGCTGAATCCCGGACGGAAGAAAAACCCATCAGCCCGGAAGAACCCAGCGGAAAGGCGGTGACTTCGTCAACGTGGTCCTCCAGGATGGGAGTCTTAAGCCGCCACCCAAGGCGAGCTCTTCTGTCTCGCGAGAAAAAGGATTGGCAGGCGGAAGCGCCTGCCCCACTCGCCGGCTAAGGTCGCGGCAGTTTGCGGCGGATGGAGGGAGACGCGGGCTATCCGGACCTTTCGGTGCCTGGGCGGGTTCTGTGGAATGCACAAGGCTTACGGGCGCGAGGAGAGGATCCGGGCGCCGGTGACGGCGGCTCCCACCGGACTCAAGCTGCGATAGATGACGGCGCCGTTGAGGCCGTAGCCGATCAGCCGGTCGTACCAGCGCGGCTTGGTGAGGCGGTTGACGTTGGCGACGAAGCCGTCGGTCTGGACGCCGATATCCTGCCAGGTTTTGAGATAGGCCGGCCAGTCGCGGCGGAAATCGCGGCTCATGCCGGAGACGTCGATAGCGGCGGTCTCGATGCCGCGGGAGACACCGACGTAACGGTTGAAAATGCAATCGGGGTTGTGGTCGCAATCGAGGAACAGGGGGAGGGAATCGTCGATTTGCGCGGCGATGGCGGCGGAGTGTTGGAGGGCAGGCCGGAGGTCGCGTTCGAGCGAGGGCACAGTGGCAACGGCAGCGTCGATTTGTGACAGCGTACCGCCGATGCGGCGGTTGGCGGCGTCGCCAAAATCGACGGCTTGCGCCAGAATGCCGGTGCGCAACGCGGTAGCCTGGCGGTCGGAAAGCTCGAGCGCAGCGACGCGCGCCGCGGCAACCTGGCGCGTGAGATCCTGCCGCGCCGCGCCGGCTTCCTGAACGAGCGCTGCGCGCGTCAACCGGATCTCGGCCGGAACCGCCGCCACCGTGGCAGTGGCGGCCCGCACGAAAACCGTGGCCGCAACCGCGAGCGTGGTGAGCGCCGCCAACAGGGCGCAGATAAACACTTCCTGTACCGTCTTCATGGAGATTCCCCGCTCCGCGCGGGACAAACACTAGGAGCTTGCCGAAAGACAAAAAAAGCCGGCGAGCCACAGATAAACACAGTGAAAGAGAATTGGCCTGTCTGTGTTCGTCAGTGGCGCCAAAATCCTTTTTCGGACTTTTTGAGCTGTTGCGGCAGCGGGGGTGGGCCGCGCTGCCTCTATCCGATTCGAATGTAACCTGGGCGCGGTTCGGATGGCGCGCGCGAATGTGAGGTAAGTAACTGGTAACGCGCGCCAGAAAAAAGTCTGAGTGACGGTGACCGGGTTGGGGGTGAACGCCTGACAGGCCGCGACACGGCAGTTTCGAACCGCGGACAAAGACGGATGAGCCACAGAATAGCAGAGAGAACCTTGTTTTACTTATCCGTGTTCATCTGTGGCTCGTGGTGTCTTGGTGTTTCTCCGCCCGCTGCTAGAATTTCCAGAAGCGCTTCAATTCCGGGCTGTTCCCATCGGGCGCTGCCGGGAAACGGACCACCTTCCCGAGAGACTCGCTCTCTTGGGCAGTCAGAGGATGATCCAACAGGCGCAGCAGAGTCAGCCGGTGGTGGAGCAGGGCGAAGTTGTCCGAGAAACGGTACTCGAGCACGTTCAGGTTGAAATCCAGATCATACACAATGCCCCCCGACTCGGGCATCGGCGTTTCCACCGTGATGCGGGCGCGGTCGATCTTGAAATTGACGGGCTGCGGCAGCACGCCCATCACCCGGTCGACGTCGGGAAGCGGGAGCAGCGCATACGCCAGTTCTCCTCCGCCGGTCAGCGGCGGGAACGGATCGCCGGGTGCAACAACGCGCCGCGGAGCTTTCGAGAAAGGAAGGGCCAGCACGCCCACCGCGGGATGCCCCAGCCCTTCTCCGGGGTTGTTGATGGCCGCGAAGATGGCTTCCTCTTCCCCATCCGCATCGATATCGTGCAGGGCGCAGTCATAGATGGAGCCCGGATGCCAGTACTCCTCGACGACCCGCCCGGTGCGCGGATCGATCAGCGCCACTTGCGAGGGATACCAGAGGTAGTGGTTGGCCACGGTGAGCAGCAGCGGCTTGCCTCCGGCCTTCACCGGCCGGATCAGCCGGCCGCGGTAGGCGGAGTCGAAGGTCCTGGCCCCGAAAGTCTTCCCGGCGCCGTAGTGAAGTTGCCACCGCAGGGCGCCGCTTTGCTCGAAACAGAGAAGCGATCCGCCAGTCAGGTGCGAGTTCTGTGGCAAGTGGTTGAACAACACTTCCTGCCGTCCGTCGCCATCGATATCGGCGATCAGCGCCTTGTCGGCAACCAGCAGGGAATAACCCGTGTCAAAAGGTCCGAAGGTCTTTTCCCAACAGAGCCGGTTATGGGCGTCCAGAATCCGCAGCGTGGTGCCGTCCAACGTCCACGCCTTGGGAACGCCATAGCCCGCCACGATGGCCGCCCGCCAGAGAACGATTCCCAGCAGCGCGACGATGAGCGCCGCTGCGGCGAACCCCAACCACATACGCCTACCGAGGAAGGGGCTGGGCCGGCGGGGAGGCGCGTCTGAGCCTTCGCCGCGCTGGCTGCGGAAGACCGGTACGTACCCGCCCTTAGGAATCTCGATGACCAGCGGATCGAACTGCCCGGCTCCGCGGTAGTAGGCGGCAAGTTGGTGGCGGAGCCTCCGCGCCTCGACACGCACGATGGTATCGGTGGCGGGATCGAAGGCGGCTTCGCGATCAAACACGGCCAGGGCGATGTTGTATTCTTTGACGACGTTGAGTTCTTCTGCGACGGTTTTTTCAACGATGTAGCAGAGAAAGCGTCGCAAGCGCTTGGATTTGCCGAACTCTTCGCTCGCCAGCACGCGCGCGAGGGCTTCTCCGATGGCCTCGGGGGAAGCTTCGCGCGCCGGTAAGGTGATTCCCACGTTACACCGTGAGTATAGGTGGATTGCGGTTTGCGGTGCAAGGTACCCAAGAGGCTCCGAAAATCGCATTTGTCACAGTGACTCACTGGTCCAGGTGCGGAGTGTGGACTACACTCAGCCTTCGCAGGAGGTCGAATCATGAGTCGAACACGCGTGACGTACTTGTTGTGTGCAGTCATTCTGCTACTCGGTGCGGCAGCCACCGGTTCAGCGCAAAGCGGGTACTGGCAGTACCTGCGGACCGAATCCGGCATTCAGCCCACTGACAGCACCAGTTGCCCTGTCTCTACCACCTCAGGTGGGGAAGGGAACTACACCATTACAAATACGTGTGGGGTTGGCTCCCCCTATCCTATTACGGAGTTGGGGATCACCTTTTCCTGGAGCCGCCCACCCTCTATTCTGATTCCCGGTACGGCGCTCTATTGGCCGGTCTCCGCCACGATCACCTCGGTTGTAAATCCGAACAGCCTCGCCTTCACCTGGACGGCCGCAAGGTGCCCGTACGCGCAGGTAAGCAACCTGGCTACCGCATCGGTCTGCGCGCCGCAATGGACGCCCGAGAACTTCCTTTCCCTGGGGATGGCTGATGGTTTATATGGCTACAGCCCGGTGGGAACCGTGATCACTCACAACAACGCGCTGGCGCAAGCGCCGCCCGCTCCGAATAGTATTGGATACATCACGGGCAGGGGTGACGGGGACTCGAACGGGCTGATGAGCATCATCACCGACATGGGTTCCTATTACACCGGCGATCATATATGGAGCTACGTTTACCAATGGGTTCCGGAGGCCATGGGAACCTGTGGCGGCACCTGCACGCTGGCTTCGCCGGGCCAGAATCTCGGCGCTACCGGCGGCACCGGCAGCGTCGGCGTCACGGCCACCTCCTCCTGGACCGTGATCGCCCCGGATAGCTGGATCCATGTCACCTCGTCCGTCAGCGGCACCGGCAACACCACCGTGACGTTCACCGCCGACCCCAACACCGGCGGCCCGCGCAGCGGCACGCTCATCATCGGCGGGCAGCAGTACACGGTCTTCCAGGCTGGGTCGGCAACCTCTACGGGAAGCGCATCGGCATCGACATCGATTGCGATTACCAACCCCGGCTTCGAGACGATCCCAGCCAACCCGGGTTGGATCAGTTGCTCCGGCACCGGAGCGGTCGGCAGCGGAGGGGCCGGCTGCCAGGATACCCTGAATGGAATCGTGCCGGGCTGGACTGCCTCCAGCACCAGTACAATCGGGCTTTTTCAGCCAGGTCCGAACCTCTTCACGCTTCCCCTGCCCGCTGCCGAAGAAACCACAGTTTTGCAGATCAACAGCGGCACCCTCTCTCAGACTTTGAGCGCGACACTGCAGCCATCGACGTTATACACGCTTCAAGTGGACGTCGGCCGGCGCCTGGACAATCTCTATCCCTCGACGCCTCCGACCGCCCAGCTCTTTGCCGGCAGCACCCTGATCGCGTCGGCCACGGGTTCCCAGCCGCCCCTGGGAGGTTGGACCACCTGGACGGGCACCTACCAATCGGCCGCGTCCGATCCGCTGGCCGGACAGGCCTTGAAGATCGTACTGGGGACGACCGCGTCTCAGGGCGATTTCGACAACGTGCGGCTGACGGCGGTGGAAGGCCCATCGACGGCGATTGCCAACCCCGGCTTCGAGACGTTCCCATCCAACCCCTTCTGGCTCACCTGTCCGGGCACCGGTTGCCGCTACACCAATGACGGTAACGTACCCGGCTGGACTGCCTCCAGCGGCGGGACCATGGGAATTCTTCAACCGGGTGCGAATTATTTCACGCTCCCCTTGCCGACCGCCGAGGGACAGACGGTTGCGTGGATCAACACCGGCACGCTCTCTCAGACATTGGGTGCGACACTGCAGCCATCGACGTCGTACACGCTGCAGGTGGACGTGGGCCGGCGACTGGACGGCAATTATCCCTCATCACCCCCTACCGCGCAGCTCTTTGCTGGCAGCACCCTGATCGCCTCGGCTATGGGTTCGGAGCCGCCGCTGGGAGGTTGGACCACCTGGACGGGGACCTATCAATCGAGCGCGTCGGATCCGCTGGCCGGACAGACCCTGAAAATCGTTTTGGGCGCGACCGCGCCGCAGGGCGATTTCGACAATGTGCGGCTGACGGCAACGTCGGCAGGCACAAGCACGGGCACAAGCGCCCAGTTTACCTATAGCGGGTTTGCGAGCACGGCTGGACTCACGCTGGTGGGCAACGCAGCCACAACTTCGACCAGCGATGGGAAGGTGCTGCGGCTGACTCCCGCAACTGGCAACCAGAGCGGCGCCGCATATAGCACGACGCCGGTCACGCTCGGAAACAATGCCGCTTTCAGCACCCAGTTCCAGTTCCGTTTCACGAATCCGGGCGGTTGGAATCCGGCTGACGGAATTACTTTCGTGCTGGGGACAAGCACAACCGGCTTGGGGGCCGGCGGCGTTGGCATGGGTTACCAGGGCGTTGGCGGCAAGAGCGTCGGAATCGAGTTCGACACTTATAATAATGCCGCCCTCGGCATTGGCGACAACGATGGCAATAGCAGCAATCATGTGTCCATCGACACTAATGGCGTTCTGACGAACACCGACCTTACCAACGTTTACAACAACGGGTCCTGCGGTTTTGCGAACGGCACCCCGCCCCAGAATCCCCACACAGTGGCCGGTTGCATGTCGAACGGAGACCTGTGGACGGCCAATATCGTCTATGACGGTTCGAACCTGACGGTGACACTCACCGATCCGGCCGAGCCGGCGAGTTTTACCGCTATCAACAGCTATCCCATCAATCTTGCGTCGGCGCTCGGCCAAAACACCGCGTACGTCGGCCTTACGTCCGGCACAGGCGCGGGATGGGAGAATCACGACATCGTGAATTGGACGTTTTCGAATACGCCGCAACTGCCCTGCACATATCTGGTGAACGGCTTGACGCAGAACCAGCCGTCCAGCCTGACCTCGGGGAATATCACCGGATCGATCCAGGTCAACGCCGGCGCGGGCTGCGCGTGGACCGCCGTCAGCGACAACTCCTGGATCACCATCACGAACGGGACGCCAGGCAGCGGAAGCGGCGTGGTTACCTACCAGGTGAGTCCCAACACGGCTACCGCGACCCGCAGCGGCACCGTAGCCATCGCCGGGCAAACGGTGACGGTGAATCAAGCGGCGGCGGCCAAGTGCGCCTACTCGATCAGTCCCACCAGCAGTACGATGCAAGCCATCGGCGGCGCCAGCAGCGTGCTGCTCTCGGCTAACCCGAGTTCCTGTCCGTGGTCGGTCGCCGTCGGCTCCGGCGCCAGTTCGTGGCTGCACGTCACTTCGCCCACTTCCGGCACGGGGGCGCTCTCGATCAACTTCACGGTGGATCAGAACGCCACCACCCTGTCGCGCAGCGGCACCATCGCCCTCGCCGACCAGACCCTAACCGTGACACAGGCTGGAGGCGCCTCGACTTTCGAACCCAATATTACGCCAGGGGGCATTGTCAACGCGGCCAATAACCGCGGCGGATCCATCGCGCAGGGATCGCTGATTACGATTTACGGCAGCAACCTCGGCCCGGCCACTCCGGTACAGGCACTCGCCTATCCGATTCCGGCCACCCTGGGCAACGTGACAGTGAGTGTGACGCAGGGCTCGACCACCCTGCAAGCCTATTTGAAATACGTCTCGGCGACGCAGATCAATGCGATACTGCCCTCCAACACGCCGCTCGGCAACGATCAGCTCACGGTCAGTTACCTGGGTGCTCCCAGCGCGCCGGCCACCATCAATATTGTGGCTACGGCATTCGGCATTTTCAGCGTGGCGGGAGGCAGGGGACCGGCAGTTATGCAGAGTTACGTTTCGGCCACCAGCTATCCGCTGAACACGGTTTCGGTCACGGCCAAGCCAAGCCAGATTCTGATCATCTGGGCTACCGGGCTCGGCCCCATTACCACCGGTGACAACACGCCGCCGCCGGGCGGGAATATGTCGGTCCCGGTGCAGGTGCTGGTGGGCGGTCAGCAGGCCCCGCTGTTATACAGCGGGCGCGCTCCCTATTTCGCAGGCGTGGACAACGTTTACGTTACGGTGCCGGCGAATGCCCCTCTGGGCTGCTACGTCCCCGTGCAGGTGAACGCCGCGGGCGCCTGGAGCAACACCGTAACCATCTCCCTCACTGCCGACGGGAGCCACTGCAAGGACACCGGCAACCCACTGAGCAACATGAGTTCGACGGGCGGCAAGTTAGGCATTCTGGGACTTGTGCGCCTGAATTATTATGGCCAACTGGATCCTACTAAGCCGCCATCGAATTCGATCATCGATCTGGGGATCGGCGATTTCGCGCAAGTCACGGCCGGCGGCGATCTGGCCTTCAGTCCGTTCATGAACCTGCCGCCGGCGGGTTCGTGCAAGGCGACCAACCGCTCGCTCGACCTCGGTTCCGCGATGGGGACGGGAGGGTCGAGTCTCGATCCCAGCCTGTCGAAAATGCTGGATGCGGGGGCGTCGCTGGCGGTAACCGGGCCGAAGGGGTCCGGCACGATCAGCCAGATCAGTTCGGCCAGCCCGTATGTGGGGGCGCTGGGCGGCAGCCTGGCGGCGGGCAGCAGCGTATCGGTGGACAGTTCGCAAATGGAGCCGTTCCTGGACACCGGCCCATTCACCATCAAAGGCACGGGAGGCGCCGATGTGGGGGCCTTCTCGGTCACGGTGAACGAATCTCCGGCGATCACCTGGACCAACGAGACGCAGATCGCCGCGATTGACCGGTCTCAGCCGCTCACGCTGACGTGGACGGGCGGAGACCAGACCGCGACCATGCTGGTGATTGGCGCTTCTTCCGACCCCAATACCCTGTTGTCGGGTGGATTCAGTTGCCTGGTGCCAGTGAGTGCCGGGACCTTTACGGTTCCGCCCAACGTGCTGGCCGACCTGGTTCCGGTGAATCCCACCGCCCCGGTCAGCGGGGACGCGTCCAGCCAACTCGGCGTGCTGGGGTTGATGCCATTGCCGATGACCAACCCGCAGAAGTTCACCGCCACGGGGCTCGATACGGCCTACGTTTTCCAGAGCACCATGTTGCTCGAGAGCGTGCAGGTGAAATGAACATGGTCCACTTGCGCCGATTCGGAGCGGCCTGTGCCCTGCTCGCTAGCGGGCTGGTGGCGCAGGCCGCCCGGCACGCCGTGATCATCGATGTGGATGGGGTTCGCCGCGACACCGTGCAGCAACTCTACGAGAGCGGCCGCCTGCCCAATTTCCAGCGCATCTTCGCCAACGCCCGATGGTTCGACCGGGCTTCGACGGTGCTGCCTTCGGTCACCATGCCCGCGCAGGCGGCGCTGTTCACCGGCGTATTGCCGGCGCGGCACGACATCCCGGGCAACCAGTGGTTCGACCGCGAGGAGGGACGCCTCTACGACTACGTCAGCCCATCCGGTCTGGCGTGCACCTACGGCTTTGCCACGGTAGTGGGCATGCGTTGCGCGGGCGGGCTGGGGAACCTGCACCTGCGCGCGCCCACGGTATATGAAGCCGCCACGCGGGCCGGCCTCACCAGCACGGTGGTGTACAGCCAGTATTGGAAGGGCGCCACCCAGCCGCTGCCTCCCACCGAACCGGAAGCGCTCCTCTTCATCCGCGGCAACACCATCGACTGGCCCTCGTTCGACCGCGAAATGGCCGCCCGCGCCATCGCCGGTCTCAGAGCGCGCGGCGTGCCGTCCATCCTCACGGTGTATTTCGCCGGCTCGGACACGGCCGGACACAAACAAGGGGTGGTGGCCCAAGTGGCGTATCTGACGAACATCATCGACCCGCTGCTGGGGCGCATTCTCGACACCTACCAGGCACTCGATCCGGAGTGGGCGGCGGACACCATGTTCGTGATGACGTCGGATCACGGCCGCACCGAGGTGCAGGCGCACCCCGAAGATTTGACCCTGGCCGCGGATCTGCTGGCGGCCCTGCCGGCTCACTCGCAGATCGCGAAGAACGGCGGCATGGGGTTTGTGTACCTGGAGCATCCGGAGCAGGAGGACCTGACGAAGTTGGCAGCCACGCTGGCAGCCGCGTCGCCCGCCGTGGCACTCGTGCGCGCGCGCAGTTCGGAGGACTGCGCGCGTGCGGGCGATTTGATCGTGGTCTTGCGGGTGGGGCACTACTTCGACAACAGCGGCGCCGGCTCCCAGCACGGGAGCCCGTACCACGACGACCTGGAGATTCCGATGGTGGTATCCGCACCCGGCGTGGAGGGCGGTCACACGGACGTCCCCGTGCGCATCACCCAGGTGGCCGGTACGATCGCCGGATACCTGGGATTCCCGATGGATTCCGCCGCCCCGTCACTGCCATTGCGGTGAAGCGCGCCGCAGCGGCCGGGCTTGCGCCATGCGTACCCGGCCCCAACAGCCCGTAACTATTTTCCGGATCTCGCGTTTATTAGATTGAGGGTTGCTGTGAAAATAACTGTGCCTGTCGTCCGCACCAGGTATGTAATCGTTCATTACCACATATTCAAGAATGGCGGGAGTACCATTGAGCACATTCTGGAGCGCGAGTTTCAGGGGCGGTTTGCGACGGTGCACGGCCGCGGCCCGGATGCCACGCTGGACACCGAGCACCTGGTGGAGTTTCTGGGACAGCACCCGGGCATTGCCGCGGTCTCCAGCCACCACTTACGTTATCCGAAGCCAGTTAGCCGTCAGACGGTATTCTTCGATTGCTGCTTTCTGCGGGATCCGCTGGCCCGGCTGTGTTCGACTTACAACCACTTCCGGCGCAGTGCCCCGGACTCTCTCCTTGCCGGTTGGGCGCGATCGTATGGTCCACGAGAGTTCGCGATGCGTCTCATCGACGAGGCTCCCCACCTGGTGAGCGAGGTACAAGTGACGCTGTTAGCCAACGCCGGAGCGTTCACGCGTCCGCCGGACGAATGGGATCTGGAACGGGCTACCGCGGTGTTACGCGAGATGGCCTTTCCGGGGCTGGTTGAGATGTTCGACGAGAGCCTGGTGGTTGCGGAATACTTTCTTCGCCCCGCGTTCCCCACTCTCCGGCTCGAGTATATTCCGCAAAACGTCAGTCCTGCCGCGCGGCGCGCGCCGGTCGAATCCCGCGAGTATTGGGAAGAGCTCTGGGGCAAGGAATTGTACGAACGCCTGCTGCGGGTGAACGAGATGGATACGGAACTGGTGCGCCGGGCGAAGAGGGAAATCCAGCGCCGCCTGGAACGGATTCCGCGCGTGGCCGACAAACTCGCCGATTTGCAGGCACGGTGCGCCGGCCTGGCCTCGGTGTCCGGCAGTCACGAGCCGGGGCGGGTTGCGCTCCCGGTAGTTCCGGCTGCCGGGGACGCCATGTCCGAGCGGAGTGATGCTGGAGCTTGAGAGCTTAGAAACACCGCAGCGGCCGGGCTTGCGCCCGGCTGGGCCGATTGACAATCGGCCCGCAGGTTGCCAACGTTGCCAACCTGCCCCACAAGATATTTACTGATCGCGGCAGACGTTGTTGAGAATGGTGTTGGAATGCGGGTCGACGCCGGGAGCGGCGAGGATGCAGCGGGATTGCATTTTGAAACCGGTGATGCGGTTGTCCCGGATGAGGTTGTGGCTGGCGGGGGCGGGGTGCTCGGCGCCGCGGGCCAGATAGATGCCGGCTTCGAGAATCTCGGGATCGCCGGGGCCGTAATAGCAGGCGAAGTGGGCGGCGTTTTCGTTGCAGTGGGAGGCGTCGATGCCGAGCAGCCGGTTGCGGGCGATGGTGTGGCCGGAACCGATCACGAAGATGCCGCCGTAGAGCGTACCGTCGATGAGGTTATCCACCAGGCGGATATTCTGGGAACGCATGTCCGGGTTGGCGTTGTTCATGGTGATGCCGTAGTGGCCGAAGCGGTAGGCTTCCGGCTTGTCGCGATTGATGCACTGGTTGGCGCGGACTTCGCCATCGTGAAATCCGTCGAGGTCGATGCACTTGCCGTCGATTTCCTCGAAGCGGTTGCCGTCATAGGAAGACGCGTCGACGTTGCCGGCGGTATCGATGGCGACCGGCGTGGCGCCGTTCTCGATATCCACTTCCTCCAGCGGAAAACCGATCCGGCTGCCCGAGTTCCCGGTCACCGAGAGGGCGGTGGCGTGGCCGGCCTGGATGGCGTCGCGGCCGATCTCGCGGATGCGATTCAAAGAAATCACGCCGCGTGCGTTGCGCGGCGAGGTGTACAGGGAATGCGTCCAGATGCCGTTGCCGCGGATGCCCGACAGCTCGCAATTGGTGACGCGGAAATCGGTGGTTCCTTCTTCGAACAGGATGCCGCCGGTCGAGTTGTTGCGGCCGAGCGAGTTGCGCGAGCCGCTATCGGCGACGGTGACGCGGCGAATGGCGACCGAGCGCGCGCGGCTCGCCAGCACGGCGAAGCCGGCGATATTCCGGCAGGCCAGGCGCTCGATGGTGAGGCCGGTGACGTGTTCGGCAAAGACGCCGTTGGCGCGGGTGAATTTCGCGAACGAGGTATCGGAAGGCGGCAGGCCGGCGCGGGTCTCCAGCGCGGCGCGGTTGCCGTCAATGGTGAAATCGCGCAGGGCGACGTGGTCGCCACCGACGACGATGGCGGCGCGGCCGGCGAAATCCGGGGCTAGATGCAGGACGGTACCGGAGGGCGCGCCGCGCAGCTCGCTATCGGCATCGACGACCATTTCGGAGTGGAGTTCGATCACGCCGGCGGGCAATTGGCGGACCGGGTGGTGCGGAAGCGGGCCCAGCAACGGGACGGCCACGGCGAAGGCAGCCCCGGCCGCGGTAATCGAGCGGCGCAATCAGGCCACCTCGATGGCAATCCGCGGAAAAATGCGGCGGCCCAAGGCGATGGATACCCGGTGTGGGCCGGAGGGAAGATTCTCGGGAAGGGTGAAGTTGAACTCCCAGCAGCGGCCAACGGGGTCGGTACAGAAGGCATCGGCGGCGGGAGTGGCGAGCTTATCGACGGTGGCGCGGAAGTCGGCTCCGTTGGCAACCTCTTCCATGGTCACTTTCACGGTACCGCTGACGATGCGGTTGCCGGACAGGAGGTTGACGCCGTCGCTGATGCCGGTGACGCGGGGAACCGACGGGCCGGCGGGGACGATGCGCACCCAGGCGGTGGAGCAGAGCGGGGCGCCATCGTGGGCGGCTTCGACCATCACCAGGCCGGTGCGTAGGTTTTCCGGGAGCACGGCGTTGATCTGGGAGACGCCGTCGGCCGCGGGCGGGCCGATGTGAGTGAGGCGGCAGGGGCGGCCATCGGCGGTGACAGTGGTGTTCAATAAGTGGCAGGAGGCGGGCAGGTGCTCGATCCACAAGGCCAGCGCGGCCATGGCGCCGGACGCGGGGGTGACGGGTTCTCCGGTCATCGCGTTGGAAATGTTGCGCAGGCGCGCGCCGTGGTTTTTGGCCGGCCCGGCGCCGTCGGGGTCGGGCTTGCGCAGTGTGATCCACATGTACTGAGTCCAGATCTGCTCGAGCGCCAGCAGATGAAAACCGGTGGATTCGACGAACGCGGCGATTTCCGCGGGCGCGATGCGCACGCCGCTCCAGGTGTCGTACCGGCGCGCGTGCGCCGGCAGGCCGTTCAACTGGCAACGCAGGAAGCCGCCGGGCTTGAGGACGCGGAAGGCATCGCGCAGATAGCCGAACACGACGTCGCGGCTGGGGATGTGCTGGAAGACGGCGTAGGAGTAGACGAAATCGAATTTGCCGTCGGGGAACATGGCCAGATCCGCACCGGAGCATTGCTGGGCGAAGGCGTTGGGGGTGTGGGCGAGACGCTCGCGCGCCAGGCGGATCATCTCGTCGGAGACATCGACGCCGTGAATTTCCTTGAAGGAGCGGCTGAGCGGGAGCATCAGACGGCCGGGACCGCAACCGATTTCCAGCGCGGCGTGGCGGCCCATAAAGCGTTTCAGCTCCGGCAGCAACTGCTGCACGGTGGGCGCGGCGGTCGAGAAGAACTCCTCGTTGGACTGCTGGCGGCGGCCGAAGGCCACGTAATAATTGGCGTCCTCGGCGGCGCGCCGATTCCAATCGGCGCGCATGGAATCGAGCAAGTTGGGTATATCCATGGTGCAGTTGCTATTCTAACGTTTATGGCCTTGGTCTTTCGACGCGTCTCGAGCTCACCGCTGGTGGAATTCGACGCGGCGGCGCCGGACGGCGCTGTAATCGGCGTGGTGGGGGAGAACGGAGCCGGGAAAAGCGTGCTGGCGCGCCTGGCGGGCGGAGTCGAAACGCCCGTGTCGGGCGAGGTGGATAACCACGGCGGAGCGCGGTTTCTGGGGCCGGACGACGCGCTGAACCTGGCGCCGGCGCCGGTGCTGGCGATCGACCACACGTTTGCCCGGCACGACCTGCTGGTGCGGGAGCGCGCGGCGGCGGCGATGGACCGCTTGCGGCAGGCGGGCTCCACGATCCTGCTGGTGTCGCATGAAGAGGAACTGCTGCGGCGGCTGGCGGACGAAGTGTGGTGGTTGCACGAGGGCAAACTGGCGACGCGCGGCGATCCGGAGGAAATCCTGCGGGCTTACCGGCAGCACATCTCGGCGCGAGTGCGCGCGTGGGGCGGGACGATGAGCACGCCGATCAGCCCGCGGTTTTTCCGCGGCGACGGGCGCGCCGAGATCATGGCTGTGGAACTGGACGGCGAGGATGGCAAACCCACCATGGCGTGGCGGAGCGGCGAACAGGTGGCAGTCAAGATAACGGTGCGATACCAGGCGCTGGTGCCGACTCCGGTGGTGGGAATGATGATTCGCACGCGCAGCGGGTTCAACGTGTACGGCACCAACACGGAACTGGAGCGGTTGCGGCTGGGGCCGGTGCGGCAGGGCGGCACGCTGGTGGTGAGCTTTCAGTTCCGCTGCGATTTGTGCCCGCAGGAATACACGCTTACGGTGGCCTCTCACGACCCCGACGGGGTTTGGCACGAATGGCTGGAGGACGCGGTGGCGTTCCTGGTCACCGACAGTCGTTACACCGCCGGTGTGGCGAACCTGCGCGCACAGGTAAGTTTCGCCACGGTGGCGTAGGGCCGACCGCCGGCGCTACGAGACGCTGCCGGCGACTCATCCTACTGGATCGGCAGCAGGACGGTGTTGCTCACCACTTGATTGACGGTCACCGTGAGCTGGGAGTCGCCGCCCGAGGGGGCGCCGCTCCCGAGCGCGAATTGCACGATGTCGATGCCCACGGCACCGGGCATGGCATAGGCACTTTGCGGCTGGAAACTGGCGGTGCCCACCTGAACGCCGACCGGGTCATTCACCCCGTACGACGGCGAGCTGGGCACTGCTTCGCCTTCGGGCCGCGCCGGTGTGGTGGGGCCGAAGCCGGTGCCGCACAGGGTGAGGACTTCGCCCGCCTTGGCCGGAGAAGCTTCGGTTACCAGCGTGCCGTCTGGGTGAAACGCGATCGCATACGCCTTGCCATTCGAGGTGAGGGTGAACAAGCCCGGCGCGTCCTGCGCGATGGTGAAATTGGTTGTGAGCTGGACCTGTTCCGGCGTGGTCACCAGCAGGATCGAGGGGCCCAGGGGCACGTCCGCCGGCAATTGGGCGTTGATTTGGCCCGGCGAGACGAAGTACAACGGCAGCAGGCGGCCGCCGATCGAAACCGTCACCCCGTCCAAGGTCTGCGGCATGCTCGTGGCCGTGTTGACCTGCACCTGGTCGGCCAGGTTTGCGCCGAAAATCGAAATAGCCGAACCGGGAGCCACGGCACTGGAGGGAGTGGGTCCGGCGCCGTTGGTCACCGCGTCAGACGGCAGGTAGGGAACGGCTCTGAACAGGGCCGTCACCGAGCGCGGCTGGCTCATCAGGACTGCGCCGAACGGCGCGATGCCATTCAGGTCGCCGCTCCAGTTGCTGAATTGATAGCCTGGCACCGCGCTCACGCCGATGTTGACTACGGTGCGGTAATCGTAGAATCCGTCTGGCGAGCCCGGCTGCAAGTTCCAGGTCCCCGCGCCGGCGGGGATGATGGCCGTCGTCAGGCGGTTCATCAAATGGTAGTTGGCGGTCACGGTGGTCGCACTGGCCGGCGCCGCGATAGTCAGGTTGCCGGGTCCGGCTCCGGTCGACCATCCCAGAAGGTCCTGCCGCGAATTGGCGCCAGCCGGCACGCTGGCCGGCGCGCTGATCGTCAGCGGCGTACCCACCGGGGGGTTCACCGTGCAGGGCGTCGGGCAGGATGTTCCATTCACCGACACCGAAACGCTGGGAAGATTGCTGGCGATCGTCAATTGCCCCAACTGCTGGTAGCTGGCCGTGTAGATCGCGCTCTTCGACGGCACCGTCAGCGTCTGCGCCGCCGTTCCGCCGTTGGACCAACCGGTGAATTTCCACAAATTGCCTTGCGCATCGGTCTGCGTCGCCGGCGCCGAGAATGTGTGGGTTGTGCCCGCCGCCCAGGCGAAGCTCCACGTGATCCAGTTGCTCCGCCCATCCACGGTCAGATTCAGCCCGGAGGGTGAGGTGCGGAAAGCGATCACGGTGGCAGGCACGAAGGTGGCTATCAGGTTGACCGGGTTGAAGGATTGAGGCACCGTGTAAATCTGATTGGCGGCCCCGCCATTAGTCCACGAAGAGAACGCCCACCAATTGCCCGCCAGATCCAGTTGCGGTGTGATCGCCGCCACGTTGTGCACGCTTCCCCAACCCCAGGTCTCCGCGACCGGAGCCGTGGTCGGCACGGAATCGATCACCATTCTGAGTCCGGTGGGCGCCGAGTCGATGGTGACCGGCACGATCTTGGTGAAATTGGCAATCGCCGTTACCGGGGCACCCAGTGTGATGGTGTCGGCGCCTCCCGCGATCACCTGGTTCGCGCCGGGCGTCCATCCCGTGAACGAGTACCCCAGAGTGGGCACTGCGGTAAGGACCAACACTGCGCCGGCGCCATACCATTGCGCTCCCAGGTATGTCATGGGGGTGCCGTTCAACAGGATGGTGCCAGGCACCCCGCCGCAGGGCACGCTTCCGCAAGTATCGGTGACGGTCACGCCGAAGGAGTAAGCGATAGCAAAAATGGCGGTATATTGGGTTACGCCGGCGTTGGCTACCACCCAAAGTTCCGGACTGATAGACGTTCCCTGGATACTGCTCCAGTCCTGAAACGTATACACCGTGGGAGCCGTGAAGTTTGGTTGGACGGCGGTAGCCACGACGAGCGAATGCATGCTGCCGATCGCCCAAGAGAAGGTCTGGGTTGAGTTGTAGACCTGACCGTCTACCACGAATCGCAATCCGCACACCACCGGCGACGGATTAGTCGGCGGAATGACCGGCGTGGGGGTGCACGGGTTCGTCGGAAGAATCGGCGACGTCGAAACGGTCACCATGACGCTCTGGCCGTAGGCCTGTGGCGTAAACGCCAGCCAACCGATTACAGCCGCCGCCAGAACAAGCCTTGCCACGACGTTTCTTTTCAAGCCGGATTGCGCGCCGGAGCGACCGAACATTTCTGACACCAGGAGCCTCGATTCCGACGTGAGTATACGCGTAAGCCCGTAGAAATACACGACTAACTTTGGTAATGGCGGAATTGCTAGCCATTTCGATCATTGATTCGGATCCGATTTGGTTCTGTAATTCGAAATAGTCGCGGAAGGACTATATTTTATGCGTGGGACAAAACTTTGCTTTTCGATTGCAGTAGCGCTTCTGACGGCCGGAGCCGGGCGGTCACAGAGTGCCACCTTTGGAACCGTGGTGCCAATCGGCGGCACGGCTTCCGATATCGCCCTCGACGAGCCGCGGGGCGTGCTGTATATCGCCGATTTTGCCTGCCCTTGCATCGACGTGATGTCGCTGAGCGACAACACCATTAGCACGTCGATGAACGTGGCCCCGTTTCCGGCGTCGATCTCCATGTCGCCCAGCGGCCAATACCTGGTAGTGGTCCACTACGCCAACTACAACACCACCACCAATACCGGGGCTGTGCCGCCGGTAGGGGGCAATCTGGTCACGGTGATCAACCTGAGCACGCAGGCTCAGACCATGTACGCGCTGGGAGAGGCGCCGCTGGCGGTGACGTTCGTCAACACGGCGGGCGGCGACCAGGGTGGCCTGGCGATGATTGTGACCACCGCGCACATCATGACGCTCGATCCGGAAACCGGAGAAATCAGTATCCTGGCATCGCTGGCCGAGCTGTCGAAGACGATCCCGCAGGCGGGGCCGGCCCTGCCGGGGTTCTTCACCGAAGCCGCGGGCGCGACCTCAGCCGATGGTTGGACCGCGTGGTTCATATGTGGCGGTGGAACGGGCACCCAGTTGATTCTCTGGTTTAATGCGATGAACGGAAGTTCCAACGCGGCGGAGTGGATCACATCGCCGGTGCTGCTGCCGCGGATCAGCGTGTCTGGGGACGGCACCAGCGCCATGGTCGGCTGGTCGCTCTTCAACTCCAGCCTGTACGTAGCCGCGCGCTACCCCAACGTGGTCCAATCCTTGAGTATTACCGGCCACGCCTACGATTCGGTCAACGGCATCGTCTACGCGCAAATTCCCGATTCAACCCAACCGACCACGCCGCCTCTACCGACGTCGAACACGCCGCCGGGGTCGGGCACCCTGATGCCTTCACTCCTGGTTTTGGATGCCGACAACCTGACCTACCGGGAACGGCTGACGCTGAACGAGAACCTGGTCGGGAAAGGGCTGATGAACGCGGCGGCGACCATGATGTACGCCGTTTCCGATAGCGGTGTAACGGTGCTTCCGGTGGGATTCCTCAACAAGTACAACCGGGTCGAGCCAGGCCAGGAGGATGTGCTGATCCAGAGCAGCTTCTGCAACCAGTCCCAGGTGAGTCAGACCTTCACCCTCGCCGATCCCGGCGGAAATCATACCGATTTCGAGCTCAGCACTCCCTTCGGCAGCGGGGTTTCGGTTTCGCCCGCAGCGGGCGTCACGCCGGCCACCATCACGGTGACAGTGGATGCGACCCTCTACGCCGGGGCGCTGGGCACCACCGTGGTTCCGCTGACCATCGGTTCGGCCACGGCCGTCAACGTGCCGATTCCCGTCCGCGTGCTGGTCAGCAACCCGGACACGGACCAGCGGGGCACGATAGTCGACGTTCCGGGCGTCCTGAGCGACATTGTCTCGGACGGCAGCCGCAACCGCTTCTATATTGCGCGCGAGGATCGCAACAAGGTGCTGGTCTACGACGGCGCGACGTCCAACCTGCTGGCCAGCCTGCGCACCGCGACCACGCCTTCGGGAATGGCTATTACGGTGGATCAGAAACACCTCCTCGTGGCCAACAACGATTCGAACCTGGTGAGCGTGTTTGATCTCGACTCGCTGCAGGCGTTGCCGCCCATCACGCTGCCTGGATCGCATTACGGCCGGTCAGTGGCGGTCTCCAACAGCGCCATTCTGGCGTATGTGCGTGACGAGTCCGACATGAAAGGAAGAGTGGACGTGCTGGATCCCGTCCACCTGTACGGCAGTCAGTTGCCAACCCTGGGACCCTGGCAGAATGAGCTTTCCGATATGGGTGTGCTGAGTGGTTCGCCCAACGGGGCCAACGTCCTGCTCACCGCGCCCGATGGCACGGTGATGCTGTACGAGGCCTCGTGCAACAGTTTTACCGTCTATCGCAAGGATTACCCGGCCTTGTCCGGTTCCTATGCCGCATCGAACTATGACTACTATGTCGCCGGCAGCGCAATCCTGAACGCATCCCTGGTGCCGGTGGGCGCTTTCGCCACTGTCGGCAATCCCTCGGGCTTCACCTTCGTCGATGGAAACGACCAAGCCAGCGGCTATTTTGTGACGGCCGCCAGTTCCGCCAGCCCGGGCGCGATTCAGTGTTTCGGCTTGGATCCGGCAGCGAATCCAGGGTGTGGCGCATCTCTTTCATCCAACGGCGAAAGCCCCATCCCGATGGTGGAAGCGCCGCTGTTGCCCACCTTGGGCAGTTGCCCCAGCAACTCCTCGACGGCGGGTTGCGCTACCAGTTCGGGCACGACTACCTCGACGGGCACCACTTCGACCAATGGCTCGGGCAGCGGCAGCCTCAGCCAGGCGACCAATTTTAGCCGCACGGTAGCTCAGTTGCCTTCCGCCGGCGAGATCGTCGTGCTGACGACCTCCGGGTTCACCGTTCTGGGCCAGCAGTATGGAGCCGCCTTTACGCCGCCAACCCTCAACGCGATTGTCAACGCGGCCAATGACCAAACGCCGGTTGCGCCGGGCGGTTTGATCACCGTTTGGGGCGCCGGGATGAGCCCGACCAGCGTGGTCGCCTCGCAAGTTCCGCTGCCCACGGCGCTGGGGCAATCCTGTCTGAGCGTCAACGGCACGCCGGTGCCGCTGCTGTTCGTTTCGACCGCGCAGATCAACGCGCAGTTGCCGAACAACGTAATGGGTCCTTCCAAGGTCGCCATTCATACGCCGGGTGGCGTCAGCAATAGCTTGAACTTCACGGTTCAGACGGCTGCGCCGGCCGTATTTCTGTCCGGCAGCGCCGGGCCGGTCACGGGCCTGGCCACCATACTTCGCGCCGCCAATAACCAGCTCGTGACCCCCACCAACCCGATTCGCCCGGGCGACACGCTGGTGATCTATCTGACCGGTATGGGCCTTACCACTCCGGGAGTGACGGCCGGCACGCCGGCGCCCATGACCAGCCCGTTTGCCCCGGCTTCCATCGCACCCAAGTTGACGTTGGGCGGTACCGAACTGAATATCCAATACGCCGGCATGGCGCCGGGCGAGATCGGCGTCTACCAGATCAACGCGGTGGTTCCCTCCGGCGTTACCCAGGGAGAGAATCAGCCGCTGGTGATCAGCCAGGGCAGCGCCAACGGCGCCAACACCACGCTCAATTATCGGGTGGTGGGCAAGTAGCCGTTTCGCGGAGAAGGATATGAAAACGATCGGAAAGACGCTTCTGTTCCTCGCGTTCGGCTTCGGTGCCTTCGCCCAGCAATGGGAGGTCGGAGGCATCGGCGGCGTAGGTTTCCTCGATACCGTCCATGTGACCACTACCAGCGCCGGTTCGGCTACCGCGGGATTCGCCGCGGGCGCGGTGGCCGGCGCTTTCTTCGGGCAGAACCTCAACGCGCACTGGAGTGGCGAGATCCGCTATGAGTTTTTCGATAGCGGCCTGAAGCTTTCCGGCGCCGGCTCTTCGGCGACGTTCAGCGGCATGGCCCACGCCATCCACTACGACCTGATTTACCATACCAACCATAAGGGGTCGCCCGTGCAGTTCTTTGTGGCGGTCGGCGGCGGTATGAAGATTTTCGATGGCACCGGATCGCAGGAGGCTTTCCAGCCGCTCAGCCAGTTCGGATACTTCACCCAGACCCACCAGCTCAAACCGATGCTGAGCGTCGGCGGCGGCATCAGCTACAAGTTGAGCGAGCGCCTTTACCTCCGCACCGAGGTGCGCGATTTCATCTCCGCGTTCCCCACCAACGTGATCGCGCCGCCCGAGGAGCCACCAGGTCAGCAGGTCACCTACAGCAAGGTGCTGCAGAATCTGGTTCCCATGGTAGGCATCACGTACGTGTTTTGATGTTTGGCGGGCGCGGGGCCACCAGCCGCGAGCCCATGGCAAAGTCCCACAGCAAAAGGTCGCAGCGCACCGCGACCTTTTTTTTGCGCCGGGCTCCTACATGTGGTACAGCATCAGGTACACCACCACGCCCGTTACGCTCACGTAGAGCCAGATGGGCAGGGTCCAGCGCGCGATCTGGCGGTGCGGGTCATAGCGCGCCGACAGGCCGCGGCGCAGGGTAATGATGGCCAGCACCGGAACCGCGGCGGCCAGCACCGTATGCGTGCCCAGTATGCTCAGATAGACGGCGCGCAGCGGCCCGGTCCCTTGAAAGCGCACACTCCCGACCTGCCAGTGATAGACCAGGTAGCAGACCAGGAAAAGGCAGGAGACGACGAACGCCGCCGTCATCACTCGCCGGTGGGTCTCCCTCCGCTTGCGCCGAATTAGGAGGTAACCCCACACCAGCAGAATGGCCGCGCTCAAGTTCAAAAATGCATTGATCGAAGGCAGGATGGCAGTCATTTGTTGCAGCGCCCTTGGCAGGCGAAAGCGCCTGCCCCACAAGCTTCATGCGGTGCTGTGCGTGGTCTTCTGGGCGGCCATTATTCCGGAGGCCGCCAGCAGCACCAACCCGAACCCGAGCGTCACCAGCAGGCTCTCCACGGCTCCCGGTTGCGCATTCGGCAGCTCAAGCGTGTGATTCAGTAAACTGATCGAATACGTCAGCGGGTTGGCCCACATCAGCACCCGCACCCAGCCGTGCGCGGTGGCCATCGGGAACAGCGACCCCGAGACCATCCACATCGGCACCAGCAGCAAATTCATAATAGCGTGAAACCCCGCCGTCGATTCCATCCGCCACGCAATCACGAATCCCAGCCCGGTGAGGGTAAACGAAATCAGCAGGATCGCCAACGCCACCGGAACCAGCTCCATCACTCCGATACGCACGCCCGCCAGAGGCGCGAAGCAGAGGAAAATCAGCCCCTGAATCCAGGCCAGCGTGGCCGACCCCAGGATCTTGCCCAGCACCATGCTCGAGCGCGGCGCCGGCGAAACCAGCATCGACAGCAGAAACCCTTCGCGCCGGTCTTCGATGATGGAGATGGTCGAAAAGATGGCCGAGAACATCACCGTCAGCACCAGCGCGCCCGAGTAATAGCGCGCCAGGTCGTTCGATCCGGAGCCGATCAGCAGCCAGAACACCAGCGGCGAAGCCACCACGCCCAGCACGCGGCTCTTCTGGCGCCAGAAGCGGACCAGTTCGCGCTGCCACAGGGTGGCGGCCGGCAGAACGAAGCTATTCAATTTGCGCCCCCGTTTCGCGCACGAACACGTCTTCGAGCGTCGGCTTGTGCAGTTCCACCGATTGGATGGCGCCGGGAAACGCCTCGACCACTTCGGCGATGAAGCGGTGCCCGTTTTCGATTTCGACCCGCACCTGCCCGTCCACCTGGCTCGAGCGCAATCCGAACCGCTGCTCGATGGCGCCGGCCAAGCTCTTCGCGTCTTCCGCCTCCAGCACCACCACGTCGCCGCCGATGCGCGCGCGCAGCGCTTGCGGGGTGCCCTCGGTCACCGCTTGCCCGCGGTGCAGCAGCACTAGCCGGTTGCAGCGGTCGGCCTCTTCGAGAACGTGGGTGGTGAGCAGGATCGTCACCCCCTCTTGATCGCGCAGCCGCTCGATGTGGCGCGTCAGGTCGCGCCGCGCCGCCGGATCGAGGCCGGTCGAGGCTTCGTCCATCAGCAGCACCGGCGGCCGGTGCAGCAGCGCTTTGGCGATCTCGAGGCGCCGGCGCAACCCGCCCGAGAGCGTCTCCACCACGTCCTTGCGGCGATCCTCCAGACCCAGTTGCGTCAGGGAGTGTTCCATGCGTTCCCGCAACAGCGCGCCCGAAAGCCCGTGCAGATGGCCCTGCGCGCGCAGGTTCTCTTCCACCGTCAGCGCCTTGTCCAGGCTCTGCGTCTGGAATACCACGCCCACCTGGCGCCGCACCGCCGCCCGGTCGCGAACCACATCGCAGCCGCCCACCAACGCGCGCCCTTCGCTCGGCGCCATCATTGTCGACAGGATGCGGAAGAGGGTGGACTTGCCGCCGCCGTTCGGCCCCAGCAGGCCGAAGATCTCGCCCTGGGCGACCTCGAAGCTGACGTTGCGCAGGGCCGTGCGCTCGCCGTACCGATGCGTCAGGTTTTCAACTTGAATCACAGGCCTGGCCTGTCCAGGAGCATCAGCCCGTAAAGAACCGGCAGGTACACCACCGAGGTCAGCAGAACGCTGCGCGCGCGCGCAAGCGTCCGCTCGCGGGCCACCCGCACGCCCGCGTACAGGAACCACAAACCGAGCAGCAGCGCTCCCGCCAGGTAGATGCGCCCCGACATTCCCAGCATACCTGGAACCAGGCTGACCGGGATCAGCGCCAGGCCGAACAGCACGATCTGCCGCGCCGTGGACTGCCCGTCCGGTTCCACCACCGGCAGCATCCGTATGCCGGCGCGGGCGTAATCTTCCTTGTACATCCAGGCGATCGAATAGAAATGGGGGAACTGCCAAAGAAAGAGGATCGCGAACAGCACCCAGGAATCCGCCGTAAGCCGTCCCGCCGCGGCCGCATACCCGATCACCGGCGGCATGGCGCCCGGGATGGCGCCGACGGTGGTGGACCACCAGGTGCGCTGCTTGAGCGGGGTATAGAAAAACAGGTAGCTGGCCAGCGTGAATGCGCCGATCCAGGCGGCCAGCGGATTCACGCCCGCCCACAAATCGGCGAATCCAGCCACCGAAAGCGCCACGCCGAATGCGAGCGCCGGCCCCGAGGCAAGCCGTCCCGAAGGCAGCGGCCGGTCTGCCGTGCGCCGCATCTTGCGATCGGCCTCCCGTTCCATCCACTGGTTGAGCGCCGCCGTGCCGGAAGCCATCAGTCCCGTCCCGAGCACGGTGTTGAGCAAACGCAGGAGGCCCAAGTGCTGGAGGAACTCGCTCCAGCCGGCCGTCCCGGCCAGTCCGAAAAAGTAGCCGATTCCGGTGCTCATCAGAATCAGCCAGGTGATCCGCGGTTTGGTCAGATCGATGTAATCGCGCATGTGTGGGATCGTTGGCCGCCCGCTCGCTTGCCGGGCATGTTTATGAGATGCATCCGCAGTGGAGCAAGCTTCCCAAAACCCGCCCCCAATTCGCCCTCAGTCTACACCATCCGTTCACCGGCCATCCTCGTGCCCGCCAAGTGTTGAGTTCCCAATGGTTCGGACGCGACCCAAAGATCGCCGGTGAGACTTTCCATTGTATTCGTTTTGGCTTCGTGGCGCAGACTATCAAGCCGGCTTGACAGCCTGCGCCACTTCCACGAAAAACAAAATGAGATTCTATTGGCGCGTGTGGACTACCCTTGCAGACCGCCCAGCTCTCCAGGGCCGCGGCCGAAGGAAACAAAAGGTGGGCATCTTACATGCACGGTATCGGGCTGGTCTGTACCATGCCGTGCCTTTTCTTCTATTTGCCGCCGGCCTGCAGGCAGACTCCACCTGTTATGAGATCAGTGGCTATTACGACCAATTCGGCACCGTCGACCTGACCACCGGCGGGATCACCACGATTGCCACGGAGTATTCCTATAGATATCTGGGTGTGTATAACGGCTCGTTATACACTGCCAACTCCGGTGTGCTCTACACCGTGAACACGTCGAGTGGATCGCTGGCGCAAGCTGAAAACGATTTTGGCGTACATGTAGCCGACCTGGGCTCCACCCTGAGCGGGCTCTATGCCGTGGGTTATGGAACCGGCGATGGGTCCAGCTCGTCTGACCTTGGGCTGTATTCCGTAGATCCTTCGACGGGGCTAGCCACGCGGGTGGGGTTGACCGGGCTCTCCAACAATGGAGATATCGGTCTCTCCACCAATTCGAGCGCGCTCTATTTTGGCGATGCAAACGAACTCTACACGATAGCCACCGCCACCGGAGCTGTCACGCTGGTTGGCTCGTTTGGCACAGGCGCCAACCTTTACGAAATGGGAGGGATGACCACGGTAAATGGCGTCCTGTATGGAGGGGACGTCAACAACCTTACTATCGATACGATCAACACCCTTACGGGAGCTGCCACCCCGGGTCACACAAGTGTGGCGATCTACGGGCTTGCACCCGATCCAGTGCCAAGCGGTGGATCGGCAACGCAAGAGCCAGGATCCTGGAGCTTGCTGGTGGCCGGCGTCGCTGGATTGATGTTGGCGAAGAGGGGGAGGAATAGCTGGAATTGAGAGTTGCCATTCGATAAGTCACTCGGCCCTCCGCCACTACTTCCGTCGCACTAGCACCTCCACGCCACCGACGATAGTGCGGCTGGGCATGGGTACTCCCAATGTTTCCTGATAACTCGTATTAGTCAGGTTGGAAACCTGTAAGAACGGATGGATGCTGCCGGCTGCATACGCGGCGTAAACATCCCACAGAGCATACGGGGAAAGACCGCGGCGATTCAGCGCGCCTAAGCGGCTGCGCACTATCCAGCGCTCGCCAAACATGGCTTGCCACGCGGCCACGCCGGAATCGGCCGGGTAATTGAAGCTGTACTTGGTGTAAGTGCCGGGTATGGTATCTTGCGCGCCGATCAGCCAGTCATAGTGCAGATCGAGCGTTTGCGAACGGCTGAGCGCGAAGTGCAGCCCGCTCTCGACGCCGGTGAATCGCAGCCTGTCGATGTTCAATGCCTGCCATGGGGCGTCTACGTTAGTGCGGTAGTAATCGATGCCGTTGCGCACCTGGCGATTGAATAAGGTCAACTCGCCGCGCACGCGGGAACTGGGCTGCCAGTCGAGGCCGGCTTCATAAGTCCACGCGCTCTCCGGCCGCAGGTTGGGATTACCGAAGTCGCTCGGGTCGGAGTAATAAAGCTCGGTGTAACTGGGCACACGAAAAGCGCGGCTCACCGACCCGCGGAATTTGAACCGCGGATTGATCCAGGCACCGCCCGCGATGGTGGGGCTCAACGTCGCCGATAGGTTGCGCCAGATCTCTTCCCGCGCCGCGACCGAGAGCGAGAACCGCCGCAGCGCGCGGAAGTCCGCCGCCGCGTAGGCCGCGCCCCGGCTGCGCGCGTGCGTCCCCAGGTTGTTGCTCACGATGGATTCGTGCAGGCCCTCCACGCCGTACGAGATCGTTATGGTCCGCGCGGGCGTTTCCTTGCGGCGCAGCGCGGCCTGGTAGCTTTCATCGGCGTGATGGTTGGTATAGATTTCGGGCTGATCGCGGAACAGCACGAACAGATCGCTATGCCGGCGCCAGGCGAAGCTCACCTGCGTCTTCTTGCCCAACGCCTGCCGCCAGCCGATCCACCAGGTCTTGGTGTCTTCCCACGAAGGATACGGTCCGTAAAAGTCGTTGGCGCCGAAGGGGTGGTCCATGTAAGCCAGTGTCAGCTCGCTGGCGCCCCAGCCAGTGATCAGGTGAGTGCACGAAGCGAAGTTCAGGTTACGGTAATCGCGGTCCGGCATGAAGCCGGTGGAGAAATCGCGCGCGAAGCTGAGCTGCTCGGATAGCGGACCGAAGGTGTCCGCGATCGACGCGCGCTGCTGGTTGATGCCGTCGTTGCCAACCGCGGTGCGCAGCCGCAGTTCCATATCCTCCGGCGGCGCGGTGATGATGTTGATCACACCGCCAATCGCGTCCGAGCCGTACAGCGTCGAGCCGGAGCCGCGCAGCACCTCGACCTGCTCGATGGTATCGAGCGGCACCGGGATATCCATGTCGTGGTGGCCGGTCTGCGCATCGCTCAGCCGCTGGCCGTCGAGCAGCACCAGCGTCTGCGCGAACGTGCCGCCGCGTATCGAAAGATCGGTCTGCACGCCGTTCGGCGCGCGTTCCTGGAGGTCCAGCGAGGGATCGGTACGCAGTAGATCCTCCAGCGCGTTGAGCACCAGTTCGCTCGAGCGCGCCGGCAGCAGCGTAATGGCACGGTCCATCTCATCGAGCGAGAGAGGCTCGAAGGTGCCCGTCACCACCACCGTTTCATGCTGCACCGTGGGCGCTTGCTGGGCCGGCGGTTGCGGCGCAGCAGGCTGCTGCGCAACCACGGGGATGGCCAGGAGGAATAACCAAAGAAACGAGAGACGCAATTCCTCATTGTACCCGGCGCGAGAGGGGCCCAATTTGGCTGATGTGGCCCTACCGGAACACCATGTGGCCAGGCTCGATTTTGCGCGCGGCGCACCAGTCCAGGTAGAGGCGGCCGTAACTGGCGGTGATGTAATCCTGCTCGCGAAAACCCAGGCGCCGCGCCATCCGGTCGATCCAGCGTGGGCTGCCTTCCAGTTCCAGGTAGATGCCTATCGGCGTTTCGTCCAGCGTCGCCACGCCGGAAGTGCCGGGCAGGCGGAATTCGGTGCGATGCTTCTCGTAGCGAAATGCCGGCACATACCCGAGGCGCCGAAGAATCAGGCCGCACGTGCCGGCGCTCGACAGGGTGACCTCCAGCTCCTCGCGGGTCTTGTGTTTGGCCGCCAGCGGCGGGCCTTTGAAGGTGAAGCTGTCCGCGCCGGGCGTCTCGCGCACACGCAACAGAAGATTCGCCTGACGCAGGCCGCGTTCCGCCGTGTCGAAAACCGTGTTGGCTTCGAAGACGCGGCGGCGCGCCACGCGGAATCCGGCCTTGCGCAGCAGGCGCCGCGCAGCCGCCACGTCCGGTACCGCCAGCTTGATTTCGGTCTCTTGAGTTCCGCGGAGCATTGGTTCAATCGCGGCCCGTTCAGTCGCCGCGATGGTTGTCCAGAAAATCGCGGTCGACCGGCTTGCGGCCGCGAAACCCTTCATCCACCCCGTGCCAGAAGCCGATGCCTGGCTCGCCCAGCCGCCAGCACAGGTACACTTCGTCGCCGCGCAGCAGGGTAGGGAAGTCCACCAGGCCGGTGTCGAGGTCTTTGATCACGCATCCCAGGTCCTGCACCTGCTCGATGGCGGCGCGCAGATGCGAGGCGGCGGTTTCGCTGCGCGTCCGCACCGCGCTGACGCGGCCGCGGTCCAGGTTCACGCCGCCCATGATGGCCACCCGTTCGCGATACTCGAGCAACTCGCCATGCGCCTGTTCGAGATCGCTCTTGAGATCGATGGCGCTCCGCAGCAACGGCTCCACCCGCGACAGCAGCCGCTCGGCTTCGGTCAGAGTGAAGCGCTTGGACATGTCAGATGCCGGACACCTGGACCGACATGGTGCGGCTGCGCGGGCCGTCGAATTCCGCCAGAATAATGCTCTGCCAGGTGCCCAGCAGCACGGCGGAATTGCGCACCTGGAGCGAAAGCGCCTGGCCCATCAGCATGCCGCGCAGATGCGAATCGGCGTTCCGGCGATCGCAATCGCTGTAGCGCGGGTCGTTGTGCCGCCAGTTGCCGTCGCGGCGCACCAGGTCTTCCAGGAGCGCGCGCATGTCGGCCAGCAGCGCATCCTGCCACTCGTTGAGGAAGACGGCCGTGGTCGTGTGCAGCGATTGCAGATGAACGATGCCGTCGCGGACGCCGCTCTTGCGAACGGTGTCGTTGATCCGTTCGGTGATGTTGATGAGCTGCAGGCGGTCGCTGGTGATCCAGTCCACCACGCGATGGAAGATTTTGAATGACGAAGACGGCGCCGCCGCCGGAGCTTCGGCCGCCGCTGCCGCACTTGAACCATCGTGTGAATTCATGGAAGTTTCCACGCCCCCTCTTACTGTTAAGATGCGCCGGCCGCGCATCCATTAACAAAAAGGTGGCGGCGGTTTGTCTTCAGTATAGCGCCGTAGGGCGGACGCCCTCGTCCGCGCCGGACCCCGAGGTCCGGCTTCTTCGCAGCGACTGGCCACAAAATGCGATGGCCCGTCCTACCTACAACTGCTTGGCAAGCTGCTGGGCGGCGATGAGCAGGGGGTCCCAGACGGGGGAGAAGGGCGGGGAATAGGCCAGGTCCATCGCCGCGAAATCTTCCACGCGCATGCGGTTGTGCAAGGCTGCGGCGATGACGTTGATGCGGCCGGCGGCGCCGTCTTCGCCAATCACCGAACCGCCGATCAAGCGGCTGCTGGCGCGATCCGCCACCAGTTCGACGGTCGTTTTGACGCCCTCGTAATATCCTGGCCGCGACAGCGCGTCGATGCGTGCGCTCACCGGTGCGAGTCCCTCGGCGCGCGCCTGCGCCACCGAAAGGCCGGTAGCGGCGAAGGCGGTCCCGAAGATTCCCACAATGCAGGTGCCCACCACTCCGGGAAAGCGCTCGCGGCCGCCGGCGGCATTGGCGCCCGCCACGCGGCCGGTCTTATTGGCGGTGGTGCCAAGCGGAATCCAGGTGGGCCGGCCAGTAACCAGGTGGGTGGTTTCGGCGCAATCGCCGGCGGTGAAGATGCCGCGCAAGTTGGTCTCCATGCGATCGTCGGCGGCGATGGCGCCGGTGCGGCCGGTGGTCACGCCCGCCTCGAGGGCCAGTTCGACGTTCGGTTTAAAGCCCGCCGCAACGATGACCAGATCGCAGGGAACGCCGGCCACGCGATCGGGTTCAATCGTCTCCACTTTCACGCCGCAGCGCAACTCGACTCCGTGAGTTTCGAGCGTGTTGCGGACGGCCAAGGAAAACGCGGCATCGTCGCGCAGCAGAACGTCGGCGCCGCGTTCCAGCACGGTGACGCGCAGGCCGTTGCGGCGCAGCGCATCGGCCACTTCCACGCCGATGTAGCCGGCTCCGATCACCACCGCGCGGCGGGCCTGCCGGTCGCGCAGGAAGGCGCGCAGCCGTTCCGCATCGTCGAGCGTGTGCAGGGTGAAAACGTGCGGCTGGCCGGCGCCGGCGATGGTGGAAGTGTCGCAGCGGGCGCCGGTCGCGACGATGAGGCGGTCGTATTTGATTCGCTCGCCCGACTCCAGCACCACCTCGCGCCGCGGATGGGTGATGGCGGCGACGCGCGCTCCCGTGCGCACTTCGATCTTGCGCTCCTTGCGAAAGTACTCCGGCGTGTGGACGATCAGGCCGGCGGGCTCGCGCACGCGGCCTTCCAGCAGGTATGGCAGCCCGCACGCAGCGTAGGAAACGGCCGGTCCTTTTTCGAGAACCACGATGGGAAGCTGCGGATCCAGGCGGCGCGCCCGCGCGGCCGCGCTCATGCCGGCGGCCACGCCTCCGACGACAACCAGCGCCATCGGCGGCTATGCCTCCTTCTTCATGTCTTCGACGAAGCTCAGCACGTCGAACTTCTTGATCTTGCGGTCGGGGAAAAAGCTGTTCACCGCGTCCTGCTCCTCGGTGAAGATCTCGAAGACGGTGGCGAGCTTGGTCATCACCAACAGCTCGCAGGTGCGCCGGTTCAGGCCGAGCAATTTGACGTTGCCCTGGGATCTGCGCAGGCTGGTGGCGCACATCACCAATGCGCCGAGGCCCGTGCTGTCGATATAGTCGACCTTGGCGAGGTCGAGGACCAGGTTATGGCTGCCGGCATCGTTCAGCTCTTTGACCTTGTCCCGCAGCGCGCTGGCCTCGGCTCCCAGCGTGATGCGGCCATTGAGATCCAGAATGACGATGCCTTCGTGTTCCCGTTGTTGGATGTCGAGACCCATGATTTGCGCCTTTACTATGGGTACCATTTTCGGGGGCACAAGTGGGAAGGGTGGCAGGGAACTAACCGGATCGCTGCGGAGTCCAACTCCTGGAGGCATTCGGGATGCTGGAATCGCGCGCTCTCACCAAGTTCTACACTCACACCCCGGCGGTGAAACAGGTCAGCTTCACCATCCGTCCCGGCGAGATTCTCGGGCTTCTAGGCCCCAACGGCGCGGGCAAGAGCACCACCGTGAAGATGCTGACCGGTCTCATCGAGCCATCCGAGGGCCGGATCTTTTACGACGGCCGTACCGTGTACGACGATTTCACCGCCTTCCAAAAGAAGATCGGTTACGTTCCCGAAGAACCGCATCTTTATCCGCACCTGTCCGGCCGCGAGTATCTGCAACTCGTGGGGCGCCTGCGCGGCATGCCGCGGCGCCAACTGGAATACAAAATGGACGAATTCCTGCGCCTGCTCGGGCTCTGGAGCGACCGTCTGGCGCCCTTGTCGTCCTATTCCAAAGGCATGCGCCAGAAAATCCTGCTCTCCGCCGCGCTGCTGCACGATCCCGAAATCCTGATTCTCGACGAGCCCTTCTCCGGCTTGGACGTCACCTCCGCGCTGATGCTGCGCCGCCTGCTCCACGCGCTGGCCGGGAAGGGGAAAGTGATTCTCTACAGCTCGCACGTTCTGGAGGTGGTGGAAAAGGTCTGCTCGAGCGTCGTCATCCTGCGCAAGGGCGAAGTGGTGGCGTACGATTCCATCGACCGCCTGCGCGAGTTGATGAGCCAGCCATCGCTCGAAGGCGTCTTCGCGCAACTGGCGCAGGTGGAAGACGGCGACGCGGTAGCCGGCCAAATTCTCGAGGTCATGCAGGCATGAGGGAATGGCTGCGGGAGACGCACGGGCCGAATTTCGAATTGCTGCGCCACTTCGTGCTGCGGTTCTTCGATAGCGAGCTCTCCACCACGCCCGATCAATGGAAGACGCCGGCCATCGGCGCGTTTTCGGTGCTGGTGCCGTGGTTCCCGCTGTTGTACCAGCCGCTGCTGCACAAGTACGCGCACTTTTCCGCGCTGGCCACGCCTGGCCCATACCGGCAGGCGGTGCGCGCCGATGAGTTGTGGCTGCTCACGCTCATGATGTCGGCCATCGGACTGATTACTGCCATCAAGTGGCAGTCGCTGTTTCCCGGCCTGCGCGATTACCAGGTGCTGGGCACGCTGCCGCTGCGCGCACGCCAAATCTTCCAGGCCAAGTTTCTGGCGCTGCTGATCGTCTCCACCATCGCGGTGATCGCGATCGCCGGGCTTCCGTGCCTCATCTTCCCGCTGATCTCGCGCGGCCGCTGGCAAATCAATCCTTCGCTAGCGGCCCACCTGGCGGTCCAGGCCATCGCGTTCGCGGCTGGCTGCTATTTCTTTTTGCTCGGGTTGCTGGCGCTGCAGGGTGTGCTGTTGAACCTGCTGCCGCCGCGGCGATTCGGCCAGGTCACGGGATACCTGCAAGGCCTGCTGGTGGCCGTCATGCTGATCCTGATCGTGCTCAGCTTCTCGATCGACATCCGGTTTCTGCCAACCGCGCTCCGCCCGCAGCTTTCCGCCTGGCTGCCGCCAGTCTGGTTCCTGGGGCTCCAGCAACACCTGCTGGGCGATCCCGACCCGGTGATGGCCCCCCTGGCGCAACGTGCCGAAGCCGGTCTCGCCATCGCGGCAGCGGTGGCCCTGCTCGGCTACGTGGCCGGTTACCGGCGCCATCGTAAGCTGCTGGTGGAAGGCGCTGCCGGAGCGTCCAAGGGCGATCGCAAATGGGCCGGCGCGCTTGTGGAGTGGCTGGTCCCCAACCCGCGCCAACAGGCCATCTTCGTCTTCATGACCAAGACCCTGGCGCGCAGCAGCCAGCACCGCATGATCCTGATGGGCTACGGCGGTTTCGGCCTGGCGATTCTGCTCACCGGGATTATCGGCATCGAGGAAGCCGTCTCCGAGTCGAATCGCACGGCGGCCTGCTTCGTCTATGCCCACGTGATCCTGCTGACCTTCCTGCTGATCGGTCTGCGCCACCTGTTCACCATCCCGGTGGAGTGGAAAGCCAACTGGACCTTCCAGATCGCCGAGCGCCAGGGACGCCTGGACTGGATGCAAGCCGTAGACCGCTTCACCCTGTTCTGGGGCGCCGTACTGATGCTGGCCATCCCGCTTCCGCTCGAGGCGCGCCTGCTGGGCTGGCGCGCGGTGGCCGAAGTGGGCCTCTTCGTGGCCTTCGGTCTGCTCTGCTACGAGTGGGTCTTCACGGACTGGCAGAAGCTGCCCTTCACCTGCTCCCACCTGCCCGGCAAGATTCCCATGTGGATTCTCGCGCTCTGGGGTATCGGGATACTGAGCGCGTTTCCCCTGGTCAACGGACTATTGCTGGTCAGCCTGTATCACCCCATCACTTATGCCGTGATTCTCGGCGTGCTGGCCGCCATCTGGCTGGGCCTCTATTCGGCTCGCCGCCAGGGCTTCGGAGAACTCCGCCTGATGTACGACGACGTCCCCGACCCCGCCATCCACGGCCTCAACCTGTCGCGGTGAGTGGGACAGGCGATCGGCTTTCGTCGCCTGTCAACCCTCTTTCTGTCGCCTGTCAATGTGTCACGCTCCAGCGAAAACGACAGGCCACAAAAGGCGATGGCCTGTCCTACTTTGAAGGCTCATTCGGATATGCTGTCACCATGCGGACAATTCTCTTGTTTCTGACTTTCCTCGCGATCGCCGCCGCGCAGCAGACCCGCGTGGTCACCAACCATACGCCCGGCGACGCCAAGCCGAACGATCCCAAGGTGCCCGACGTGTATGCGGTGGATGCCGGTAAGTTCGAGCGCGTCCTGATCTTCCGCTTCAAGTACCAGGCCGATCTGCTGGCCGGGCTGGAGCGGATGGTGACGCAGAACCATATTCGGAACGGCGTGATCCTGGCCGCGGCCGGGTCGGTGACCGGCTTCCAGGTGCACCAGGTGATCAACGGGACGTTCCCGTCGAAGATCATGTTCGAGCAGATGGCGGACGGCCCCGCCGATCTGATCGGCATGAACGGCTACATCATGAACGGCCGCCTGCATCCTCACATCACGCTGGCCACGCCGCAGCATGCCTTCGGCGGCCACTTGGAGCCCGGCACCAAGGTTTTCACTTTTGCGATTGTGACGGTAGGCGTGCTGCCCGACGATTTGGATTTGAGCAAGTTGGACGACAAGGATTACCGGTAGAGGGCAGGCGGCCTGGTCCGCCTTGTTTCGAGCCCGAATTTCAACTGGGAACGGCGCAGCGTTCCCGTACTTAAGCGAGTTCCAGCCGTTTTAGCTTCATCCGGCCGGCGGGGACGCGGGCAAGATCGTACTGCGCCTGCTGCACAAGCCAGCTTTCGGCGCTGCCGCCGAAGACCTTGGACAATCGCACAGCCATTTCGGGAGAGATGCCGCGCCTCTCGTTCACCAGTTCCGATAGCGTGGTGCGCGTCACTCCAAGGGCGGCGGCGGCGTTCGTGATGCTCAAGCCCAAAGGCTCAATACACTGGCGCAACACAAAACCTCCGGGGTGAGGGGGATTTTTCATAGGCATGGTTCGATCTCCTTCTCAGTGGTAGTCCACATAATCGACATCAAAGGCGTCGGCGTCGTCAAAGCGGAAAACAACCCGCCAGTTTGCGCGAACGGTGACGGCCCAAAACCCTTTGTAGTCGCCCTTGAGCTGGGGCAACCCAAAACCGGGCATATCCATATCGTCCACAACTCGGGCGGCATCCAGCCTCGCGAGAATATCGCGGAGCTTCACAACGTGTTCGGCGAAACCGCCCCGCGGATCGTCGTCTGCCTGAAGGCGTTTGAGCCCCTTGTGGCGTATCGATCGGATCATTCTGAACCGTAATGCGTAATGTAACGCATGTCAAGTAATATTTTAGCAGGCTCGCCTTCTCCAGTGGTGGCATCCGTGAGGCGTGACGAGGGCGAATCTACATTACGAACTTCAGAACTAACAGCGCGACTACCATCACGCCCACAAAAACTGCGACGGCGATGACGATGTGCTTGCTCGTGAGGGCGTCCGGGCTGGGCACGGCGGCTTGCGGCGTGGTCCCGGCGAGGACCGCATCGAGCGGGGGAAGCTTGGCCTCCACGGCGGCGCGGATCTTGGGGTCGTAGATTTCGGCCGGAATCACATTATCGAGCTGAACCAGTTTCACTGAGCGATCGATGTAGCCGAACGTCTCGTCGGCGGTATTCACCTGCCGCATTTTGCCGGGATCGTCGAAGACCACAATCAGCGCGCCGGGTTTGATGCGGGCGGTCACCGCTGGCGCGTAGCCGGAGTGGACGTCGTCGTACAAGGGCACCGGCTCGGACGAGATTACGCGAAAGACGCGGCCCATCGGGTTGCCCCTGTTGAGGTGGTCCAGCTCGTCCCGCGCGGGGACGCCATGCGCGCGGTCCGCCGCCTCCATGGCTGCGCGCGCGCTCGAGTATTGCCTGCCTTCCTTCACGGCCGCTTCGAGCGCCGGCAGCGCGACCGAGCCGCCACTGAACGCCAACAACCGCTCGATGCGGTTCTCGATTCGCGGATGGGTAGCCATCAGGCTGCCGCTGAACCAGTTGGTAGTGACGGCCGGATTGGCGAAATAGAAATGGCTGAACGCCGGATTGGAATTGGGCTGGCTGGAGCCGGCGCCGCCGATCTTGGCCAGCGCGCGCATTAGGCCCTCCGGAAAACGGGTCAGCAAAGCGGCATCGGCATCGGCCAGAAACTCGCGCTCGCGCGAAATAGCCGCGCGCAACAGCGCCCCCAGCATGGGCGCCACCGCCAGAATGTAAACCAGCAGCGGCAAGGCAAGAATTCCGGAAACGCTTACACGGAAGCGTACCCTGCGCCGGTACAGCAGGTACGGGATGCGCAGGAACAGGGCCACCGAGGCGGCGATGGTGTTGAGCCGGATGTCGCGATTGCCGATATGAGACAGTTCGTGGGCGAGAACGCCTTCCAGCTCGCGGCGATCCAGCAGTTTCAGCGCGCCGCGCGTCACCGCTACCACGGCGTGCTCCGGGTTCATACCGGCGGCAAACGCGTTGGGCGTGTTGGTTTCGATCACGTAGAGCTTGGGCGGTGGGAGGCCGGCGCCGATAGCGAGGTTTTCGACCAGGCGCACCGCCGCTTCTTCGCCGCTCCCCGCCGGCCATGCCCCGGCCGCGCTCAACAGTTTCGCGGTGGGCGACCTGGCGATGCCCCAGTAAAGCAAGGCCAGGGCGGCCGTAACCGCCACGCCGGCGGTCACCATCATCTCCATCATCAGCTCGGGATCTTCGGCTTCGTGCTTGGCCAGGTAGGCGCGCTCCTTGGCGATGTGCCGCTGGTAACGGGCTTCGGACTCCGCTTGATATTCGTCCGTAGCCTCCGCCTGGGCCGCCTCGTGGTAAGCCTCTTCCCGCTCGATGTGCGCACGCAGACCCGTCGTCGGGGGGACGAACTGGCGCATGAAGGTAAGCGAGACCAGATAGCTGATGCCCACCACGAAGGGCACCAGCGCTAAGACCGAGATCGCCAACAGAAGCACGGTCCTGCGCCGGTTCTGCGCGATGCGGGTGTACACCAGCACCGGCTGGCTGACTGTGATGGAGGGCGTCATGTTTACGGGGTAGCGAAGCTGACTTTCACATCCTGTCTGGCGGTTTCGTCGGTATTGAAGAACTCCACCGGGAGAAAGCTGAACCAGCCGGCGAATATGTTGCCGGGGAAGGTCTGGATGCGGGTGTTGTAGTTGAGTGCGTTCTGATTGTAGAACTGGCGCGCGTAGGCGACCTTTTCCTCGGTATCGGTGAGGTCTCCCTGCAGTTGCCGGAACGAAGCCACGGCTTGGAGTTGCGGGTAGTTTTCCGCCACTACCATCAGGCGCCCCAGCGCCGAAGTCAGCGACTGGTCGGCGACCGCCACCGCGGCCGGACCGGCGGCTTTGGCCAGGGAGCCGCGCGCTTCGGTGACCTCGGTGAAAACCGCGTGCTCGTGGGTGGCGTAACCGCGAACCGTCTCCACCAGGTTGGGGATCAGGCTGGAACGGCGTTTCAACTGGACGTCGATTCCCGACCAGGCCTCGCGCGTGCGGTTGCGGGCCAGCACCAGCCCGTTATACAGCAGGATCGACCACAGCGCGACTATGCCGACTAATAACGCCGGCACCAATGCCGCCGTGGCCGCGGCGGAAACGTTCATCATCAAGAGGATAGCGGCGTGCAAACAGGGACCTCCCTTCGGAGCAAATAGGCTCCAAACTAAACATCCTGCGCCGAACCGCTCCCGGAGTCACTACTAATTTTCGTTAATTGGGGCTTGATATCCGATTTGCCGGATCAACGACAACCGTGTGCGCGAACGCACGTAAACATTAGCTATTCGGGGTTTTCGGTAACCGCTGCATAATGACGAAGAAACAGCGGCGGCATAAGGAGAACACCGGCGGCAAAGACCGCCGGCGCTACGAAGAAACGCCCTTCTTTCCGTAACGCCGGCGGTCTTTGCCGCCGATTCTTTACTTAGGGCCTGTCTAGAAATAACAGTTTCATATAAAAATGTTTTGGCGTACACTTGAGTAAGTGAACGCCGAGCCGGGAATCAAACTACGCTTCGATGCCCTGAGTCCTTTGGTGGACGAG
>Ga0181530_10000256_pt1 | contig 67321 bp, 54 predicted proteins | sample PEATcosm2014_Bin_42_FD_119769 | JGI IMG/M metagenome (GOLD analysis project Ga0181530, IMG submission 119769) | Peatland microbial communities from MTU Mesocosm Facility, Houghton, MI, USA - PEATcosm2014_Bin10_60_metaG | ecosystem: Environmental > Terrestrial > Soil > Wetlands > Peat | place...
AAACTCGGATATAACCTAACGGGGGAAGCACGGCGTCATAGAAAGCGGCCGAACGCGCAATGTCGGAAACCGCAAACGAAGAGTGGTGAAGCATGTGCACGTGCGCAGCGAGGTCTAACGTTGAGGTGATCCGCGCCTAAGGCTGGCGCGGCGGCTGCCCCGCAGCCGGCGTGACAGACGCGGGCGTCGGATCCGACGATTGGTTCGGCATTTCTTCGAACGATCTCAACATCGCGATTCGCTCTTTAAGATGATTCGCTGTGAGGAAAGTGATCAGACACCCCGCTCCGGCGACCCCGGACAGTTCCGCGTGCGTACCTGTTGACCATGCGTAGATGGCAGGACCAATGGCGAAGATAGCGAATAGCACGGCAAGCCAAAGATTAGCATTTCTAGCATATCGCGAATGCGCGAGGTATTGCTCCCGAAGTGCAGGGTTGTTGCGAGCATCCCGAAAGTACATCACCAACGAATCGTTTAGCTTCATGTTTTCGAAATGCCGAACGTTGTTTATGCCACATCAGCCAGCATAGCCACTTTCCTTATATTCTGCGATAGATGTCATTGCGGGAAAGCGACTCCGGCTTTATTGTATTAGCGACAATTGCAATCGGTTATGCCGTTCGGAGTGGCATAACCAAAATTATGAGCAGATGATTGCGATCTTGTCAGAAGAACTCAACTCCCGTTCGGCAGCGTTCTAGACCTTCTGTTCTTAGCTGATACTGATAAGGCCTCAGACCCGGGTGTTTCAACGCATTTGGGAGCGCGCATTACGCTGGTTCTGCCTGTCTGTTGTGTCCGACCCAGAAGGTGCAACGAAAAGGATGTTAGACATGTCTAATATAATGATATAATAGGAGCGTCATTCTATCGCCATCCTGAATCATGAAGACTCGTACCGAAGTTGTCTCGCTGGTGCGCTCCAGGATACGCATGCTGCATCTTGCCCTGAGCACCGAGGACGCGTATTGCGGATGGGCCGCTCGATATTATGACTTTTGCAGTGGCATTAGCAGCCAGCTTTCGCCTGAGGGAAAGGCCGAGGCATTTCTGATGGACCTTGCAGTCCGTCGCAGGGTCGCCGCCAGGACTCAGAACCAAGCCTTTGCGGCATTGCTGTTTCTGTACAAGGAGGTCCTTGGCAAGCCCTTGGCCAATGTCGACGGGCTCCGGGCCAAACGACTGCACCATAAGAGGACTTCGCCCTCCCGCGACCAGATCCGGCTTTTCCGCAGTGCGGTTGAGGACACGTTGACGACACCGGCGCGTCTGATCGTCGACCTGCTATACGGATGCGGTCTTCGGGTCTCAGAACCGCTGGAACTGCGCGTCAAGGATTTGCTCTGGGGTGAAGGCCGTCATGGGCAGCTGCTGCTTAGGGGTGCGAAGGGCGGAAAGGACAGGCGCGTCCCCATTCCAGAGGCATGTGTTGCACCCTTGCGGCTCCAGATCGAGCGGGCGCGAACTGTCTGGGATTGGGACCGGGAAAACGCGAGGGACGTCGGGGTTCCCCTGCCGTTTTCCCTGGCGAACAAATACCCGCGCGCGCCTTTTCTTTGGCAATGGTTCTGGGTCTTCCCATCGCTCAATCATTGCAATCACCCATACAGCGGGAAACGGGTTCGATACCACATGCTCGTGGATTGCGTGCAGCGGAGCGTCCAGCGCGCTGCCGCAAAGGTGGGGCTGGCTGGAGTCATCACCCCGCATGTCTTGCGGTATGCGTATGCAACACATTCCCGCGAACCGATGGATTCCCTAAGGCAGCTGCTGGGGCACTCGCTGCTTGAGACCACCGCCGGCTATCTTCACCCGGAAATAGACCGCGCGAGCAATCCGCTGGACGATCTGTTGAGCCCGCAGGACGGAAGCCCAGGGCCCACCCTTGACCGGCCCGGATCCGGGCGTTGACGAGGGGCTCGAAGATCCCGGTCCAATCCCGCCCGGCTCACCCCTTGGATCCCATTCTCGCGAGCAACGCCTCAACCCGAGCCTTTGAGGAAAGGACCCCCTCCACAGTCACCCGCGGGCTCAGCTCGATGATGAAGAGATGCTCGGGGCGCCAGAACCGGCTCACCATCCCGAAGTCGACCCCGCCCGAGCCAATCGGCTGGTGATCCCTGCCCTCGGAATCGACGTCATGAAGGTGAAACCCGAGCAGCCGGCCGGCATTGGCCTCCAGCTGGCGGCGGTGGTTGATGAGCCCCATGCTCTCCTTGAGGTGGGCATGGCCCGCGTCGTGCCAGTATCCCGCGGGCGCGGGCGGCGGGATTCCCGCAAGGAGTTCGGGAAAATCAGCGTCCAGCGGGAGCTCCTCGAACCTTTCGCGATTCTCGAGGCCGAGCCGGACCTTCTTCTCCGCGGCGTACTCGAGCACACTGTGGACGGACTCCCTGGTCCTTTCCCAGTAGGGCGCCATCCGCTTCCGGATCTTCAGTAGCGCCTTCTCGACAAGGGCGAGGTAGGCCTTGTCGCCGGACTTCACCGCCTCCGGATGGGCTATGCGGTACGCCTCCATGTGCCGATCCGGCATAAGCCAGAAATACCTGACGCCCCCGAGGTGGCAAACGACGACGGAGGCTCCGACCTGCGCGGCGAAGTCGATCGACCGCTTGGTCTGCCGCAGCCACTGCTCCCGCTCGCGGCTATCGGCGGATGACGGCTCGAACAGATTGGGTGCGGCGTGCTGCGCACCCATCGGCAGCGGGCAGAAATTGTGCGTCGAGCCGACCTTCACGATCCCGTCCTCAACGGCCTTCAGGATCCCCGGGACGAGCGCGATGCGGACTCCGTGACTCAGCTCAACCCGCTCGAAGCCGAGGTCAGCGATTTCCCTCAGCATCGCGTAGCCGTCCCGGTGACGCTGCGAACACCAGCTTGTCGAAAGGGCGGGTGCCGGATTCACATATCCTTGAAGATCGGAAATGGCGCGCGTTTTGCACGAAAAAACCGCGGCCGCCCGGGGGCGGACCGCGGCTACAAATCGCGCAAGCGCCTGCGTCAGCTGTCGTAACGGCGGCGAAGCATCGCAGTGAACGCCTGCACCTTCTCCTTGCGGCGGCGCCTCTCGCAGGGCTTCTCATAGTAGCGCTTGGCGCGGGTGCCCTTGATGATATTCTCGCGGTCGAGCTTCTTCTTCATGCGGCGAAGCGCACGGTCGATGGGCTCGTTCTTGCGGATCTTGATTTCGATGGACATGGGCTGCAGACGGTTCTCTTGGGAAAAGCCGGTTAATAGGCCATGCCGGGGCGCCACCGTCAACGGTTAAAAGGGCGGACCCCTGGCGCGGCGCGCTTCTTCCTGCTTGCGCATCCCGCACGCTGATCTTGGTTAGCCCTCGCGTGCCACCTGCCCCCAAGAACTTCGTCCATCTCCACGTCCACTCGGACTACAGCCTGCTCGACGGAGCGTGCCGGATCGACCGGCTGACCGACCGCGCGGGCGAGCTCGGGATGACCGCGCTCGCCCTAACGGACCATGGCAACCTGTTTGGCACCATCGATTTCTACACGACGGCAAAGAGGAAGGGGATCAAGCCGCTGATCGGCTGCGAACTCTATCTGGCAGAAGGCTCAAGGCTGGACAAGCAGGGCCGCAGCGACGAGGGCAGGAGCATCTTCCACCTCGGCCTGCTGGCACGCGACATCGGGGGCTATCACAACCTCCTCAAGCTTGTGAGCGACGCCCACCTGAAGGGCTTCTATTACAGGCCCCGCACCGACCTCGACACCCTCGCGCGCTACGCGAGGGGCCTGATCGGATTCACCGGATGCCTAGCGTCGCTCGTCCCGCAGCACCTGATCAACGACCGATGGGAGGACGCCCGCGCGGCGACGGCCCGGTTCGTCGACATCTTCGGCCGCGAGAACTACCTCGTGGAGGTCCAGGACCACGGCATCCCCGAGCAGCGCAGGATCATGCCGGGGCTCCTGAGGCTCGCCCGTGAATTCGGGCTGAAGGTCGTGTGCTCGAACGACGTCCACTATGTCCACGCCTCCGACGCGGGCCCGCACGACGCGCTGCTGTGCATCCAGACGGGTGCGAAGATCGAGGACGAGAAGCGGATGCGCTTCCACGGGCAGCAGTTCTACCTCAAGTCGCGCGCCGAGATGGAGCGGCTTTTCGCCGAGATCCCCGACGCGGTCGCGAACACGGAGGCCGTCGCCGAGATGTGCGACGTCTCGATCCCGTTCCCGACGGGAAGCGAGCGTTATCCCAAGTATCCCCTGCCCCCCGACGTCGGGACGGACAGGCCCGGGTACCTGAAGCGCCTCTGTGTCGAGGGTCTCCGGCAGCGGTACGGCGTGGATTTCGATGCGCCCGGCGCGGCCGCGGACCCCGGCAAGGCGCGCATCCTTGTGGAAAGGCTCGACTACGAGCTCGGCGTCATCTCGTCCACCGGCTTCGTGGACTACTTCCTCGTCGTCTGGGACTTCATCCACTGGTCGAAGTCGAGGGGCATCCCCGTCGGTCCGGGCCGCGGCTCGGGCGCGGGCTGCCTCGTCGCCTACCTGCTCGGGATAACCAACCTCGACCCGCTCCGGTTCAAGCTGCTCTTCGAGAGGTTCCTCAACCCCGAGCGCGTCTCGCCGCCCGATTTTGACATAGACTTCTGCATGCGCCGCCGGGGAGAGGTGATCGACTACGTGAGGCTCAAATACGGCGAAGGGTGCGTCGCGAACATCATCACCTACGGCACGATGGGCGCGAAGATGGTGATCCGCGACGTCTCGCGCGTGCACAACCTCCCGTATGCCGAGGCCGACCGGCTGGCGAAGATGATCCCGGACGAGCTGAACATCACGCTCGAGCAGGCCATCGCCAAGTCCGCCGAGCTGCGCGAGGAGGTGGAGAAGAACCCCGCGGCGGGAAAGATCTTCGAGCAGGCGCGCGTGCTTGAGGGGATGGTGAGGAACACGGGCAAGCACGCCGCCGGGATCATCATCACCGACCAGCCCCTCGAGGAGTTCGTGCCGCTGACCCTCCAGGAGGGCGACGTCACGGTGCAGTTCGACATGAACGCCGTGGGCAAGCTCGGGCTCCTCAAGATGGACTTCCTGGGGCTCAAGACCCTGACGGTGATCGCGGACGCCGCGGACAACATACGCAGGACGGCCGACCCCGGCTTCGACATCGAGAAGATCCCCATCGACGACGCGAAGACGTTCGCCCTGCTCAACTCGGGGAGGACGACGGGGGTGTTCCAGCTGGAGTCAGCCGGGATGCAGAACCTCTGCCGGCAGCTCCAAGTGTCCTCCATTGACGAGATCATCGCGCTCATCGCCCTCTACCGGCCGGGGCCGATGGACTGGATCCCCGACTACATTAGGGGGAAGAAGGACCCGAGCACGGTGCGTTTCCCCCACGAGCTCCTTGAGGAGGTCTGCCGCGAGACCTACGGCGTGATGGTCTACCAGGAGCAGGTCATGGAGGCGGCGAAGATCATCGCGGGCTACACCCTCGGCGGCGCCGACATGCTCCGCCGCGCCATGGGCAAGAAGGATCCCGAGGCGATGGACAGGGAGCGCGGCAAGTTCGTCGAGGGAGCGAGGCGCCTACACGGGATCGACGAGAAGACCTCCGACGCGATATTCGACATCCTCAACAAGTTCGCCGGATACGGATTCAACAAGTCCCACTCCGCGGCTTACGCCCTCCTGAGCTACCAGACGGCCTTCCTCAAGGCCAACCACCCCGTGCAGTTCATGGCGGCCATGCTCAGCTCCGAGCTCGGCAACTCTGACAAGGTGGCCCATTTCATAGCGGAGTGCGAGGCGATGGGCCTGGGGGTCATGGGCCCGGACGTCAACGAGTCGCGAGAGATGTTCACGCCGGTGGGCGGGAAGATCAGGTTCGGGCTCGCCGGCATCAAGGGCGTGGGCGAGCTGGCGGCGCAGCAGATTATCGCCGAGCGGGAGGCCAACGGCCCGTTCGCGGACTTCGACGACTTTGCGGCCCGGGTCGACGGGCGGGGTGTCAACAAGCGCGTCCTCGAGCACCTGGTGAAGACGGGCGCCTTTGACTTCAGCCGCGCGAGCCGGCGGCGGATCTACGAGGGGATCGACGCGGCGATCGCGGCGGGGACCGCCCGCGCGCGCGACAAGGCGGCGGGACAGGACACGTTCCTCGGGATCCTGGCCGGGCCGGCGGCGCCTAATGACGCGGACGGGCGCCGCGAGGCGGACGCCTCGCCGGACTTCAGCGCCCAGGAGCGGCTGTCATTCGAGAAGGAGCTCCTGGGGTTCTACGTCTCGGGGCACCCGATGAACAGCTACGCCGGGCTCTGGGAGGCCATCGACACGGCGCCGGCCGACGAGCTCTCCAGCCTGCCCGACCGGGGGGAATTCCGCCTGTGCGGGATCGCGGGCAACATCGCCAAGAAGTACTCGAGGAAGGACAACCGCCCGTGGGCGGCTTTCACGCTGGCGACCCGCAGGTCGACGATTGCGCTCAACATGTTTGCCGACGCCTATGCGGCATTCGGGTCGGTTCTCGCCGAGAACGCCCCGGTCCTCGTCCAGGGGAACATCATACGCGGGACCGACGGCCCGCGGGTCAACGTGAGGGAATGCTACCCGCTTGACACGGCGGTCACGCGGCTAGTCCGCAGGGTTACGTGGCTGCTGAGGCCCGACCATCCCGGGATCGCGGAATTCCTGCGCGGGCTCCGCGAGACGGTTGTGCGCGAACCGGGGGACTCGAGGATCGAGTTCGCATTCCTGATGGAGGACGGGATCGCGCCCGTGGCGCAGGCGAGCCCAGCGCTTTCATGGCGCCTGACGGCGCCGGTGCTGCGGGAACTGAGCTCCCACCCCTGCGTCGCCGGGATCACGCTCGAGACGCGGCCGCTCGAGCTGAAGGCGGACACGGGATGGGCGAGACGCTAGAGAACCACGCGGCGCGGGTGCTGGGATCGATCCGGCCGGGCGTCCCCGCCGACGCGGCGCTTCGCGAATACCTTGCCGGCATCCGCAGGCTCGGCGCGACCGGGAAGCGCTCGGTGAGCCGGGCCGTGTTCTCCTACTTCAGGTGGCTCCGCTGGCTCGAGCCCGGGCAGTCGGCGCAAAGGCGGATCGTGAGCGCGCTGGACCGGCAGGCGCGGTTCGAGCGCGATCCCCGGGGCGTCAAGGCCGAGGCCCTTGCGGCGCGCGCCGTGCCGGAATGGCTCGGCGGGGAGATGGACCTGACGGCGGGGTACCTGCGCCAGCTCCAGAGGGAGCCCGCTCTCTGGATCCGCACGAAGTTCGGGGCGACAGGCGAGGTTGAGCGGAGCCTAGGCGCATGCGAGCGGCCCGTCCTTCCCGGCGCCCTGTCGCCTCCGGCGGCCCTCGCAGCGCTGCGGTACCGCGGCACGGAGGACCTGCACAGGGCGCCCGGGTTTCAGTCGGGGACATTCGAGATCCAGGACCTCTCGTCGCAGCTCGTCGGCCACGCCTGTGCGCCGCGGCCCGGGGAGACCTGGTGGGACGCCTGCGCCGGCCAGGGCGGAAAGGCGCTCCACCTCTCCGACCTGATGGGAAACAAGGGGCTTGTGCTGGCGACTGACCGGTCGCCGGGGCGGCTGTCCGTCCTCAGGCGGCGCGCCGCGCGCGCCGGCATGTTCAACTACCGCGCCGCGGCCTGGACGGGAACGGGGCCGGCGCCCTTCAGGACGGCCTGCGACGGCGTGCTGGTGGACGCCCCTTGCAGCGGCGTGGGGACATGGCAGCGAAACCCGCATGCGCGATGGACGACCTCGATCGAGGATGTCCGCGAGCTGGCGGCGGTGCAGTCCGCCCTGCTGGCGCGCGCCGCGCCGTCGGTGAAGCCGGGCGGAAGGCTGGTCTATTCCGTGTGCACGCTGACCCGCAGCGAAACGTCGGCCGTCGCCGACAGGTTCGAGGGGACCCATCCCGACTTTGAGCCTGCGCCCATCGCTATCGCCGCCGCGCCGGGCATCCATAGGATCGCGCTGCTTCCCCAGGACGTTGACGCGAACGGGATGTTCATCGCGGCATGGAGGCGGCTCCGCTAGCGGCCCGGCCGGCAGGTCCCCGGCGGCCGGGCGAATCTGCCTTGCGGCGGGGAAGTTTCGGGGAATCCTCGGGCTCGGAATGAAGATGGCCCCCCCGTTCCTCCGCGCATCACTTGGCCTGGCCGCCCTCATCGCGCTCGCGGCGGCGCCCCTGCGCGCCGACCCGGAATACCCCAAGATGGGGCCCGACATCTACGATGTCCACGCCGACGGCGCGGCGCAGGTCGCGGCTGCGCTCAGCCAGGCGGCGGTGGAGCACAAGCGCGTGATCGTGGATTTTGGGGCGAACTGGTGCATCTGGTGCAGGAGGCTCCATTCCACGTTCCAGAACGACCCGGCGGTGGCCCGGGCGCTGAAGAGGGACTTTGTCGTCGTGATGGTGGACGTGAACACGCGCAGGGGCGTGAAGCGGAACGCCGAGGTCAGCGCGAGGTACGGCAATCCGATCGTGCACGGCATCCCCGTGCTCGTCGTCCTGGATTCCGACGGCACGCAGCTCACGACGAAGGACACCGGCGAGCTCGAGGAGGGCGGCGCGCACAGCCCCGCGAAGATCACCGCGTTCCTCGCCGCCTGGGCCCCCCCCGGCCGCTAGCAGGCTTGCCGGGGCGGCCAGACCCCTGCAGCGTCATAAACCCATGCTCGCAGACCTGTCAGACCGGCAATGGCTTTGGGGCGCCGCTGGACTTTACGTCGCAGGCGTGCTCCTGGGAACCGTCTCCCTCCTGCGCGGGGGGAGGCCCTCCGGCGCGGCCATATACGGGGCGATCCTCGCAGGCTACGTCCTGCAGTTCATCGGGCTCGGCCTCCGCGGGCACTCCACGGGCGGCTGCCCCCTCGGCAACCGGTTCGAGATCTTCCAGTTCACGGCGTGGTCGGCAATCACGCTCTACCTCGTTGTCGGCGTGACGTTTCGCTCAAGCGTGTTTGGCGCCTTCACGTCGTGCCTTGGCGCCGCCCTAACCCTCCTGTCCCTCTCGATCCCCCCCTGGGACGCCATCCGCCGGACGCACATCTTCGGCGGCAACCCATGGATCGAGCTCCATGCGGCCCTCGCGATGTTCAGCTACGGCGTCTTTGGGCTGCTCGCGCTCGCCTCGGGCCTGTTCCTGCTGCGCCACTACTCGCTCAAGTCCAAGAACCTGGGCGGGCTGTTCTTCTTCCTCCCGTCGATAATGGACCTCGACCACATCGAGGTGCGCCTCCTGGGGGCCGGCGTGGCCATCCTGACGGCCGCCCTGGCATTCGGCTGGGTGTACTGGTCGCGGGACACCGCCACCGTGGGATACCTGAAGCTCGCGGCGACCGTCGCGGTCTGGGTCGCCTACGCCGCCGCCTTCGGGCTGCGGATCGACGGACGCCTCCTCGCCAAGAGGTTCGCCTGGACGTGCCTCGCCCTCTTCGTCGCCGCGCTCCTCTCCCTTGAGGCGGTCGAGGGGAGCCGTCACCCCGGAGCCGCGCAGGCCTCGGAGCGGGTCTCGCAATGAGCGAACCCCGCCTCTTTGTCATCGGCGCGTCGCACAACCAGGCGCCGCTCGAGGTCAGGGAACGGCTCGCGCTGGTCTCGGAGGAGGGGATCAGGGCCGACCTTGCCGCGGTGCCGGGCCTCCGGGAGTTTGCCGTGCTCAACACCTGCAACCGCGTCGAATTCTACGGAGTGGGCGACGACGGGGGGGCGGAGGCCTCCGTTCAGGCCGCGTACTGCGCGAGGCAGCGCCTCAGCGCCGGCGAGTTCGAGCGGTTCCGCTTCCGCCTGTCGGGGCGCGACGCCGTGCTGCACCTGCTCGAGGTCGCAAGCGGCCTCGATTCCCAGCTGCTCGGCGAAAACGAGATATTCGGGCAGGTCAAGGAGGCCTACGCCGCCGCCCAGTCCTGCGGCTCGACCGGGGCGGTGCTCAACCGCGTCTTCCAGAAGTCGTTCCAGGCCGCCAAGCATGTGCGCACCCACACGGGCATCTCGTCCGGGCGGGTGAGCGTGGCGAACGTCGCCGTCGACCTCGCATGCAACATCTTCGGCAGCCTCGCGAACTCCAGGGTCCTGGTCCTCGGCACGGGGGAGATCGGCGGGGGAACCGCGAAGGCCTTCAGGAGCCGCGGGGCCGCCGACCTTGCAGTCGCGGGGCGCAGGATCGAACGGGTCGCCGAGGTCGCCTCCGGCCTCGGCGCGGAAACGATGCACTTCGACGAGCGCGATTCGCGCCTGGCCGATTACGACATCGTCGTGTGCTCCACGTCGGCCCCGGGTTTCGTGCTTTCGACGCACGCGATCGCCGCGGCCATGAGGAGGCGGCCCGCCCGCCCCCTGCTCCTCATCGACCTTGCCCTCCCGCGGGACGTCGAATCATCGGCGGCCGACCTGCAGAACGTCTTCCTCTACAACCTCGACGACCTTGCGAAGATCGCGGAGCAGAACCGGTCCGCCCGCGAGGCCGAGATCGACCGGTGCAGGGCTATGCTCGCGCAGCGCGCCGACGGGCTCTGGAGGCGCGTGCAGCACCATCTTCTGGCGGCGCGCCCCAGGGCAGGGGCGCCCAGGCGGGGCCCCGACGCGGCCGGCCAGGCCGCGTCCCCGTAGCGGGGTCAGGGCAGGTTCCGCAGGAGCCAGTCCGCCCCGGCGTCCCCCGCGCGGTTGGCCAGCATGGCCCTCAGGCGGGCGGACTGGGCCGCGGTGCGCGCCCGGCGGGACGGGTCGCCGACGCAGGTGGCGAGCTCCCGCGCCAAGGCCCCGGGCGACGCGGCGCCCTGGATGAATTCCGGGTACATCGGCTCCCCCAGGAGGATGTTGGCGATCCCGAGGAAGGGCACGCGCACGAGCCACCGGCCCATGAGGTAGGTGAACGGATCGGTGCGGTAGGCGATCGCGCCGGGAATCCCAGCAAGGGCGCAGTGCATCGACATCGTCCCGCTGCTCGTCAGGACGGCGCTCGCGGCCACCGGCATGCCCGTCTGCTGAAGCCGCACGCCCTCCGGGAGGGGCATGGCCTCGAGCAGGGCGCGGATCTCGGCGCTCGGGTACAGGGCCACCGCGCCCCGGCCCGGCCCGCCCTTCGCGAATTGCACGTAGCCGCCGAGGATCGCCGGGAATATCCTCGCCACGGCCTTCAGCCGGCTGCCCGGAAGCAGCAGCACCGGGCCGGACGGGTCGCAGCGCACCGGCGGGGAGTAGTCCGGCGCCAGGAACGGATGCCCGACGAATTCCACCGGGAGCCCCGTGTCCGCGTAGCATTGGGGCTCGAACGGGAATATGACCGCCAGGGCGTCCAGGTTGCGCGCCATGTCGAAGCGCCGGCCGGCCCTCGAGGCCCACACCTGCGGGCTGATGTAGTAGAGCGTCCGCACGGTTCCGCCCCCCTTCGCGCTGAATCCGCGGAGACGGAGGGCCTCCGCAATCCGCAGGTTGACCCCCGAGTTGTCGACGAAGCAGACAGCCGACGGTCGGTACTGCCCGATCCACCGGACCGTCTCGTCGATGAGCCCCCGGAAATAGGCCAGGTTCCTCAGCACCTCCGTGAATCCGATGACCGACAGCGCCGTCCGGTCGTGGAGCAGCTGCGCCCCCGCCGCCGCGAGGCGCGGGCCGCCGAGCGCCGCCACGCGCACGCCGGGGCGGCGCGCGATGAGGCTCGAGACCATCCGGGCCGCGTGCTCGTCCCCGGAATGCTCCCCGGCCACCACGAGGAGGTCGATCGCGCCGCCTTTCGGCGCCGGAAGGCGGAAGGGGGTTGGGCCCGTCATTTCCTGGCTATCTGCTCCGTGACCGCGATCGCGACCTCGAGCGCGCTTTTCCCGAGGGCCGCCCCGACCTTGGGCTGCCTCGACCGCGCCACGCTCTCGACGAAGTGCGCCAGCTCGAGCGCGAGCGGCTCCCCCTTCTCGATGGGAATCTCGTGCACCGGGATCGAGCTCGTGTCGCCCGTCTTAACAAGGCCTATTTTCATCTTGAGCCCGTACGCGATGATGTCGCTCTTGCGGACCAGGTGCCCCGACTGGTTCATGAAATCGAGCGAGAGGTAGGCGTTCTCCTGGAAGATCCGGATCTCGCGCGCCTTCTTCAGGCTCATCCTGCTCGCGCTCAGGTTGGCGACGCATCCGTTCTCGAACTGGATGCGGGCGTTTGCGATGTCCTCGGTCTTCGAGAGGACGTTGATCCCCACGCTGTCGATCCGCGCGATCGGCGACTTGACCAGCGCCAGAACGATCCCGATGTCGTGGATCATGAGGTCGAGCACGACCCCGACCTCCGTCCCGCGGACCTGGTAGGGGGCGAGCCTCTCGGCCGTGATGTACTGGGGCCGGTCCGCCTCCTTCTCGAGGAAGGCCATGACCGGGTTGAAGTGCTCGACATGGCCGACCTGGACCAGGCACTCCCTCGCCTGGGCCGCCGCGAGCACGCGCTCGGCCTCGTCCAGCGACGCGCAGAGCGGCTTCTCGATGAGGAGGTGGCAGCCGCGGGCGAGAAGCGGGAGGGCGACCTCCGCGTGCCTGTCCGTCGGCACGACCACCGACACGGCGTCGCACGACGCACCGAGCTCGTCGACCGAGGAGAACCTACGGCAGCCGAACCTGGCGCAGATCTCGGCGGCCCGCGCATCGGACGTGTCGTAGACCCCGGCGAGCTCGGAGCCGGGAAGGGAGGAGTAGATCCGGGCGTGGTGCTGTCCCAGCGAGCCGACTCCGGCCACGCCACAGCGGATTTTGGGGGCTGGCATGCCGGCCAACCGTAACGGCCGGCGATCCCGGGGCGAGCCGCAAAGAAAATTCGCCAGACGGCGCCGCGCGGGCTATATTAGGGAGCTGCCCGGAGGTGACCCCCAAGCCATGGTTCCTATCAGGCCAAGACCCACTATGAAATCCATACGCTGCCTCGTTTCACTGCCAATCCTAGCGCTGTCAATCGGTGCGCAGGCCTTCGCGGACACCCAGTTGCCGGACCGCCCCGCAGCCGCGCTCACCATGTATAAGGATAAATTGTGCCCCGTATTAGGGGCGCAGGGCAACGCTCCGATCATCGTTGCGGACGGAAACCAGGTCGTCCTCGGGGCCGGCGCCTCGATCGCCCTCAGTGTCGGCGACAGGTACGCGGATGGGTTCGTCAAGATCGACGACCTCTTCACGGCGGACGTCCCGCCCTCGAACGACCCGAACGACATCGCCTCGAACGAGATGAAAGCGAGCCAGGTCGACGTCAAGGCGACCCTCACCCCGGACATCGACATCCCGGATGCCTACGCTATCCTGATCGCCTACCCGCCCAGCAAGAACCCGGACGCGGCGCCGGTGCTCGCGGCCGTGGTGCACAAGATCGGCGACCTGGCCGCCGGAAGGCCGACGCGCATATCCGTCAGGCTTCCCAAGCTCGGGCAGGAAGAGGGCCCGGCATGGAGCATCCTTGTGTTCGACGCGGGCAGGCAGGTGCGCAGCACGGGCATGGACGCCCTGCTGCCCGGCTATCTCGACAGGCTCGAGACCGCCGCGCTGAAGAAACGCATCGCCGACCGGCTTGGAAAGGGCGTGGACGCGCCGATCGCGGTTTTAAGGCCGATGCCCCTGAGCCTCCCGGACACGGTCAAGGCCAAGTACCATGGCACCACCGTCAAGGTCGAGGTCAGGGTCGGCGTGGACGGCCGCGTGGTCTGGGCTAGGCCGGTCGGTTTGAGCGACACCGAGCTTTTCGAGGCGCTCAACAGGGGTTTCTCCAACTGGCTGTTCCTGCCGCCCATGAAGGACGGCGCCCTGGCGCCGGGAAGCGCCATAATACCGCTCAAGCTGTGACGGGGGCCTCCAGCCTCCCCGCGTGAAGCACCAGGCTGCGCCGGGTCTTCGCGGCGTGGGCGGCGTTGTGGGTCACGAGGACCAGGGCGGCGTTCGCGGAAAGGCAGAGGCTGAGGAGGAGCTCGATGACGGCGTTCCCGGTCCCTTCGTCGAGGTTCCCGGTGGGCTCGTCCGCGAGGATGAGCCGCGGGGAGTTCATGAGGGCGCGGGCGAGCGCGACCCGCTGCCTCTCCCCTCCGGACAGGTGGGAGGGGATGTGGTGGGCGCGCTCGGCCAGCCCGACGTGGCCAAGGAGCTCGCGCGCCCGGGCGCGTGCGGCCCTGTCAACCCCCCCGAGTATGCGGCGCGCGAGGAGCACGTTGGCGAAGGCGTCCAGTTCCGGCACGAGGTAGAACGACTGGAAGACCATGCCGAGGAAGGCGGCCCGCCGCCTTGCGCCGGTGTCCGTCAACCCCGCCCAGGCGACGGTTCCCGAGTCCGGAGCGTCGAGCCCAGCGAGGAGGTTCAGCAGCGTCGACTTGCCCGAGCCAGACACCCCGCGGACGCTGATGCTCTCGCCCGCCGCGACGTCGAGGTCGACGCCGCGGAGCACCTCGAGCAGCGCGTCGCCGCTGGGGTAGCTCTTGCGGAGCCCGCGGGCGCTCAGGACCGTCTCACTCACTGCGAAGCGCCTCCACGGGCTTGAGCCGCGCCGCCTTCCACGCGGGGAGCAGCCCGGCAAGGGTCGAGATCGCGATCGTCAGCGCCACGATGAGGGCGACGGTCGGCCCGGAAGTGTGGGACGGGAGCTCGCTGAACTGGTAGAACCGCCTCAGGACCTCCTGGCGCTGGGTCACCTTCATGATCCAGAGGACGATGTCGTTGCGGACCGCGAGCGCCGTGAACCCGAGGAGGAGGCCGGTGGCGGTCCCGAGGACGCCGATGAACAGCCCCTGCGCGCAGAAGCAGGCGGCCACGTGCACGGGCCGCCCGCCGAGGGCGCTCAGGAGCCCGATCTCGCGCGTCTTGCGCACGACGGAGATGAGGAGCGAGCTCGTGACCGAGAAGGCGGCCACGATCACGATGAAGAGCAGCAGGAAGAAGATCATCCCCCTCTCGAGGTTGAGGACCCACAGGAAGTCGGAGAAGCTGTCCTCCCAGGAAAGCGCGCGGATGTCCGCTGGAAGGACGGCGTTTATCCTCGCCGCCGCGTCGTCCTCGTTCACGCCGGGATTGAGACGGACGTCGATCCCGTGGACGGTCGATCCGAGCCCGTAAAGGTCCTGGGCGAGCCGGAGGGTCCCGTACACCGTGCTGCTGTCCAGCTGCTGGTGCCCGATCTCCAGGATGCCCACGACCCGGACCTGGCGCGGCAGGAACACCTCGTCGGCGGCCAGCTTGCTGATGATGAGCGGGGAATAGACCTCGACCGTGTCGCCGACGCCCGCCCCGATGCTGGCCGCGAGCTGGCCGCTCAGGATGATGGAGTCGTCGTCCAGGTCGTCCAGGGAGCCCACCCGGACGTAGCGGTCCAGCCTCGTGACCCGCCCGACGCTTTCCAGGTCGAGGCCCCGCAGCATGGGATAGGCGGGCTTGTCGTTGAACTTGATCATCACCTCGTCGCGCGCGTAGGGCGTGGCCGCCGCCACTCCCGGGACCGACTCGACCCTCTTCACGACCGCCTGGTAATCACCGATCCCCGTCCGGGCCACGATCTGCACCTCGCCCTCGGTGTCCACGATCATGTGCCGGATCTCGTGCGCGAACCCGCCCATGACGCTCATCACGATGACGAGCAGGGCGACCCCGAGCGCCACGCCGAGCGTCGAGATCAGCGTGAAGAAGGGAAACCGCCGCCCCGTCGGGAAAAGCTGCCGCAGGGCGAGGTGAAGGTACCAGGGCACGGGATCAGGCGCCGCCGGCCGGCTTCGCCTCCGCGGGGCGTAGCTGCGGGAAGAGGATGACGTCCCGGATGCTCTCGGCGCCCGTCAGGAGCATGCAGAGCCGGTCGATGCCCACGCCCATTCCGCCGGCGGGTGGCATGCCGTGCTCGAGGGCGATGAGGAAGTCCTGGTCGATGCTCTGCGGCTCCCCCCCGGCCTGCCTCTCGAACATCTCGCGCTGGACGTCGGGGTCGTTCTGCTCCGAGTAGGCCGGGGCGATCTCCATGCCCCCTATGCAGAGCTCGAACACGTCGAGGGTCGCCGGGTCCTCGCGGCTTATCTTCGCGAGCGGGTTGAGCTCCCTCGGCAGGTTGAGGACGAACGTCGGCTGGATGAGGCTGGGCTCGATCCGCTTCGAGAAGACCTCCGCCGTGACCTCGAAGTCCTCCCAGCCCGGCTCGACCCTGAGGCCCATCTTCTCCGCGGCCGCGATGTGCTCGGCCTTGCCGCGGCCGAACCAGTCCGGGTCGCCCGTCTCGGCGCGGACCAGGTCCTTGTACGTCACCTCGCGCCAGGCGCCTCCGAAGTCGATCGTCTGGCCGCTGGCCGGGTGCGGGACCTTGTCGGTGCCGATGACTTCCCGGCACACCCCAAGGATCATCTCCCTGACGAGCGTCATCATGCCGCGGTGGCTGCTGTACGCCTGGTAGAGCTCGAGCATGGTGAACTCGGGGTTGTGCTTCCGCGAGATCCCCTCGTTGCGGAAGATGCGCCCTATCTCGAAGACGCGGTCGATGCCCCCGACGAGCATCCTCTTCAGGTGCAGCTCGAGCGAGATCCGGAGGTAGAAGTCCAGGCCCAGCGCATTGTGGCGCGTCGTGAAGGGCTTTGCCGCCGCCCCGCCCGCCACCGCCTGGAGCACGGGCGTCTCGACCTCGATGAACTGCCTCGCCTCCAGGAAGCGCCGGATCGAGGACACGACCCTGGAACGCAGCATGAGCCGCCGCCGCGACTCCCTGTTGACGACCAGGTCCAGGTAACGCTGGCGGTAGACGAGCTCGGGGTCGGCGAGCCCGTGCCACTTCTCCGGAAGCGGCCGGAGCGCCTTCGCGAGGAGCGCGAACGAGCCGGCCCGCACGGTGATCTCCCCGGTCCTCGTCTTGAAGAGCGTCCCCTTCGCGCCGATGATGTCGCCCAGGTCCAGCTTCCTGAAGGCCGCGTACGCGTCGTCGCCGACGACGTCCTTCTTCACGTAGATCTGGATCTCGCCCTGCTGGTCCAGGATCTTCGCAAACTGGCTCTTGCCCATGTCCCGGATCGTGACGAGCCGGCCCGCGACGGCCACCGGGACCTCGTTGTCCCGGCCCTCCACGTGCGCCTTAAGCGCCTCCCCCGAGAAATGGGTGGGCTCGAACTCGGCCCGGAACGGATCCACTCCGGAGGCGCGCAGCTCGGCGAGCTTGCGCCGGCGCACGGCGTGCTGGTCGTGGGTGATGTCGGCGGGGGTCTCGCTGCTCATGTGAGCGGGTCAACCTGCCGCAGTGCGGCGCCGTGGGCAAACGGAAACTTCCGCGGCTTCCTTGCTTGTGATTCGCCGCCGATCGTATCCATTTCAGCCGTATCGACTCCTAGAAAGGCACGTCCATGGACACGACCCGCAAGCCCGACTGGCTGAGAGCCAGGCTTCCCTCCGGACCCGGCTACTCCGCCGTGCGCAGCCTCGTGGACGACCGGAGGCTCCACACGGTCTGCCAGAGCGCCCAGTGCCCGAACCTTGGCGAATGCTGGTCGCGGGGCACGGCGACGGTGATGATCCTGGGCAACATCTGCACCCGCTCCTGCGGCTTCTGCGCCGTGCAGACGGGGCGCCCGACCGAGCTCGACCTGGGCGAGCCCGCCCGCGTCGCGGACGCCGTGGCCGCGATGGGGCTGCGGCACTGCGTCATCACGAGCGTGGCCCGCGACGAGCTTGCCGACGGCGGGGCGGGCGTCTGGGCGGCGACGATCCGCGCCGTCCGGAGCCGCAACCCCGCGACGGCGATCGAGGTGCTCGTCCCGGACTTCAAGGGCCGGATCCCCGACGTCGACACCGTGCTCGATGCCACGCCCGACATATTCAACCACAACGTCGAGACCGTCGAGCGCCTCCAGAGGCCGGTCCGCGTCCAGGCTCGCTACGAGCGCTCGCGCGCCGTCCTTCGCCACGCGAAGGGCCGCGGCTTCACCGTCAAGTCGGGCATCATGCTCGGCCTCGGCGAGCGCCGGGAGGAGATCGAGCAGACGCTTCGCGACCTTGCCGGCGACGGGCTGGACATCCTGACGATCGGCCAGTACCTCCAGCCGACGAAGCAGCACCTGCCCGTGGACCGCTGGGTGACCCCGGAGGAGTTCCTCCACTGGAAGGGGTTCGGGCTCTCCGTGGGATTCGGGGTCGTCGAGAGCGGGCCCCTCGTGCGCTCGAGCTACCACGCCGACGAGCAGTCGTTCAAATACACGGGCGCCATGTACCCCGCCCGGGCGTAGCCGTGCCCCTGCCGGCGCCGCCAAAGGACGATGCGGCCCGCCCCGGCCCCCCGGGGCGGATGAGCCTTCCATGCTGACCCAACGGATCCCGGCCCCGCGGCGGCTGGCCGCCCTAGCCGCGGCGCTCTTCCTCGGCGGCGCCGCCCTTGCCTCGCCGCCCGCCAGGCGCAAGGTCATCATCGACCAGGACGCCTTCGGCGGCGCGAACCTGCAGCCGATGCTGATGGTGATCCAGGCCCCCGACGTCGACGTCGTCGGCATCACCGTCGAGAGCGGCGACGGCTGGCAGAAGGAGAACGTCGCCCACACCCTGCGGATGCTCGAGCTGGTCGGGAGGACGGACATCCCCGTGGCGCCGGGCGCGACCTATCCCCTGCTCAACTCCGAGGAGGAGACCAGGCGCTGGGAGGCGCTCCACGGAAGGCTGCCCTACAAGGGGGCGTGGATGGAGGCCTGGCCCGGCTACAACACGGTCAGCCGGCCGCCCTACCATGCCGCCGACGTGGTACCGCCGCTGCCGGAGGGCGAGCCGACGACCCGCCCCCTGGCCGAGGCCGCAGCGAGCTTCCTCGCGCGGAAGGTGCGCGAGGCGCCCGGGGAGATCACGATCCTCGCGCTCGGGCCGTTCACCAACATTGCCCTGGCGGCCAAGCTCGACGAGGGCTTCGCGGCCAACGCGAAGGAGCTGGTCATCATGGCCGGCGCCTTCGATCCCGATGCGTCGAGGGAGGACGAGTTCTCCCTGCAGTTCATCAACAACCCGCGGGTGGAGTTCAACTGCCGGTGGGATCCCGAGGCCGCGAGGATCATGCTCCACGCCCATTGGCGCCGGATCACGGCCGTGCCGACCGACGCGACCGTCGGCACCAAGCTGACGCCCGACCTCGCCCGCGAGGCGGGCGGGGCGGACACGCCGGCGTCGCGGTACTTCGCGCGCTACGGCGCCGTCGGCTTCCCCATGTGGGACGAGACCGCGGCCGCCGTGTGGCTCGACCCGCGCATCGTCAGGCGCAGCGCCCGGCTGGCCATGGACGTCGACATCGACCATGGCGCCGGCTACGGCGCCACCCTGAGCTGGCTGCCCGGCTTCAGCCCGGGGCTCGGCGAACCCGTCGTGACGGTGGTCCGCGAGATCGACATCCCGAGGCTGGAGCGCCTGTTCGCCGAGAGCATGCGGCGGCCGACGCCGGCGCCCTGACCTGCGGGGGGCCTCGCCGCCCCCGCCCGGGGCCGCCAAACAGCTTGCCCTCCAACGCAATGTCCCTGTCTAATCCCCCGTCCAAATTGTGGTATCACTCTACAGTAGCTCGACCCCGGGAGAGGGGGGCTGTTGCCGGGAAGGGGCGCCTGAAGGCCCGCAGCGCGAGCCCGGGAGCGCGTGCCGCGCCCCCTGATCCCTTATGTGCGCCTTGAACACCCGCCGCGACATCGTCGAGAACTGGCTTCCGCGCTACACCGGCGTACCGCTGGACAAGTTCGGCGAGTACATCCTGCTGACCAACTTCCAGCGCTACGTGGACCTGTTCGCGAAGGCCCACAAGGTGCCGGTCCACGGGCGCGAGAAGCCGATGCCGACCGCCACGGCCGGGAAGATCACGATCATCAACTTCGGGATGGGAAGCGCGAACGCCGCGACGGTCATGGACCTGCTGAGCGCGATCAAGCCCAAGGCCGCGCTGTTCCTCGGCAAGTGCGGCGGGATCAAGCACCGCGCCGAGGTCGGCGACCTGATCCTCCCGATCGCCGCGATCCGCGGCGAGGGCACGAGCAACGACTATTTTCCCCCCGAGGTCCCGGCCCTGCCCGCGTTCGCGCTGCAGAAGGCCATCTCGACTACGATCCGCGACCACGCGCTCGATTACTGGACGGGCACCGTGTACACCACCAACCGCCGGGTCTGGGAGCACCACGAGGACTTCAAGAAGTACCTGAAGAGGATCCGGGTCATGGCCGTCGACATGGAGACGGCGACGATATTCATCGTCGGCTTCGCCAACGAGATCCCGACGGGCGCCCTCCTCCTGGTCTCGGACCAGCCGATGGTCCCCGAGGGCGTGAAGACGATCGAGAGCGACCAGAAGGTCGAGGAGCAGTTCGTCGAAAAGCACCTGAGCATCGGCATCGAGTCCCTGAACCAGCTCATAAACAAGGGGCTCACGGTGAAGCACCTCAAGTTCTAGGTCACCGGCCGACGTCGAACCAGAACGGGGCGTAGGTCTCCCTGCCGGCCAGGTTCACCTCGCTCCAGATGACGTACCGGCCGGGGCGCGGGATCATCAGGCGGAAGGTGAACGCCGGCCGCCGGGGATCGGGCCGGCGGGTCACGTCGGACTCCCGAGGGTGGATGTGGGCGAACCCGCTCCTCTGCGCGTCGAACGCGACAAGGTGCGCGAACGCCCCCATGACCGGCTCGAGGGGCACCTGCCCCCCGTCGGCGCGCGAGATGGCGAGCCTCAGGTCGGCGGGGGCGCCCGACCGGATCGGGACGGGCGAGGGCGAGAGCTCAAACCGGTATTCCCCCTCCGCCGCCGTCCACGAGGTCGCCTGGGACCCCGCGGCCGCCGGGTTCGGCGGCCCGCCCACATCCATCTCGGTCTCGGCGTAGAGGCCGCGGTTCGTCGCGACCGGCGTGAAATCCGCGAAGATGCGGTAGGCGCCCCCGAACCTCGGCCGGAAGCGGAAGACCCATTCCCCGGGCCGGCGGCCAGGCTGCGGGTGCACGTGCTGGTAGTCGTCGAGCGACGGGTCGACGATCAGAAGGTGCATCCTTCGGGTCTGGACCACCTGCAGGTCCTCCGGCGCGATCGGCTTGCCGCTGAACGTGGTGAGGACGAGCGCCGCCTCCACCTCCGAACCGGCCCGCGGGGGCGCGGCGGCGGTCACCGAGAGGGACACCGGCGACCGCACCGCGACGACGGGCAGGAACTGGGGGTTGGCCGGGTCGCAGAACTCGATGACGTTCGGGCCCTGCACCCGAAAGTCCATGTGGCTCAGGTTGGTCCCGGTCGGCAGCTCCCGGACGATCGCGAACAGCAGCGCGGCGGCTGCCGTTATGGCGGCGATCCGCGCCCAGCCGCCGGCCCCGAGCCCCGGGCCCTCCGCGCGGTCCGTCATCGGTGCATCCGCTCCACGAACTCCCTCGGCTGCCACGCGCTCCCGTCGGCCCTCCAGGCGATCCGGCCGCCCTCGTCGATCAGGAGCGTCACCAGCGTGTGGTTCAGGAGGTCGCCCCTGAATTCCGCGATCACGCCGAACTGCGTCAGCAGGTCGCGGATCGCCGCCTCGGGGCCGGTCAGGAAGGAGAAGTTCCCCGTGTCGATCCCGCGGGCGTCGGCGTACTCCCTCAGGACGCCCGGCGTGTCGTAGGCCGGGTCGAGCGTGATCGAGACGAACTCAATTTTCGCCACGCCCGACTCCCTCGCGAGCTTCTGCGCCGCCATCATCTTCGACGTCGAAAGGGGGCACATGTTGGCGACCGGGCAGCGCGTGTAGATGAAGTTGAGCATGACCTGCCTGCCGCGGAAGCGGGCGCTGTCCACGACGCGCCCGTTCTGGTCATAAAGCACGAACTCCGGCGCCTTCTCCCCGACCTCCCGGTACGCCGCCCCGCCCTTCGAGAGCGTGTCCTGCCGGAGCATGCGCGCGCCGGCGTCGATCGTGTCGAGCGCCACCTTGTCGTTCGGCCAGACCTTCTCGAGGCGGAGCGCACCGTCCCGCCCCACCACGAGCTCCGCGCGGATCCGCTCGCCCGGCCTCGCGGCGGCGGCGTCGCCCTCCGAGACCGCGAACTCCATCGTCATCGCGGGCATGTAGCCGGCGACCTCGTTGTGCCGGACGACGAGGACCTTCCTCTTCGCGTCGGCCGACAGGACCTCCCCCGCCAGGGGGAAGCGCCGCTCTCCGGCGGGCGCCGGGGCCCCCGCGCCGCCCCTCCCGCAGCCAAGGCACGCGAGGAGCGCGCCCAGCGCCGCGCAGGCAACGAGGCGGCGGCCGGCTTCGGATCTCATGGCAACACCAATCCGCCGGAGGAAAAAATTGTCAAAGCGTTTGAGGCGGGCACGATGGTGCCTTCTGGATTCCATTCCCGCCGCTCATGGCACCGACATCCGCCCTCCCCCGAACCGCCGCCCGCAAGCCGGCGCTCGCGGCCTTCTCGGCGGTTGCCGCGGCCTGGGTCTTCGTCCTGGTCACCCTGGGCGCCTTCACGACGAGCATCGGCGCCGGGATGGCGTTCCCCGACTGGCCCCTTTCAAACGGCTCGCTCAACCCCAGCGGCTGGCTCTCGGACGCCTCGAAGTTCGCGGAGCATTCCCACCGGCTGAGCGCGGGCATGATGACGGCCCTCACCCTGATCCTCGCCGTCTGGATCTGGCGGACCGAGTCGAGGGCCTGGCTCCGCGGGCTCTCCTGCTCCGCCGTCGGCCTCGTCGTCGCCCAGGCGGTCGTCGGCGGCCTCCGGGTCCTCTACGACTCCGTCGAGGTCAGGGCGGTCGACACGAGCCTGGGCCAGCTGTTCGCGATGGTGCACGCGTGCCTCGCGCAGGCCATGGTCTGCGCCCTCATAGCCATCGCCGTCTCCTGCTCGGCCGCATGGGCCGGCCGGGCGGTCCCGGTCGGGGGCCGGGTCAGGCGCGCGGGTGTCGCCTGCTGCATCCTGCTGTTCGCGCAGCTGGGGATCGGGGCCGTGGTGCGCCACAGCTTCGCCGGGCTGGCGATCCCCACCTTTCCCTGGTCGACGCCCGCGGGGGGGCTGCTCCCCTCCCAGTGGAGCTTCCGCGTCGGGATCCAGTTCGCGCACCGCGCGATGGCCTGCGTGATCGCGGCCGCCGTCCTGGCGTACGCGCTCGCCATCTGGCGCGACCGCGCCGCGCCTATCGCGATGCGCGCCGGCGCCTCGCTGCTCGTCAGCCTGGTCGCCCTCCAGATCCTCCTCGGGGCCGCGATCGTCCTGACGCTCCGCTCCGCGGCCATGGCGACGGGGCACGTGCTCGTCGGGGCGCTGACGCTGGCGACGGCCTTCTGGCTCACCTGGCTCGCCCACCGCGACGCGCTGGAGCGGCCGCCCCCGCCATGACCGATGCCGGCCCCACGCCCGCGCGGTTCGGGGACTACCTTGAGCTGACGAAGCCGAGGCTGAGCTTCCTGTCGGTGACGACGGCGCTCGTCGGCTACGTCGCGGCCCGGCCCGCGTTCGACGGCGCCCGGATCGGGCTCCTCATCGTGGGGACATCCCTGGCCGCCGGGGGCGTCGCCTCGCTCAACCAGTGGATGGAGAGCGACACGGACGCGCGGATGAGCCGCACGGCGCTCCGGCCCATACCGACCGGCAGGGTCCCGGGGGGCTCGGCGTTCGTCCTCGGGTGGCTCATGTGCATCGCGGCGCTGATGCTGACCTTCATGGAGGTCGGCAAGCTCGCCGCCCTGTTCACGCTGCTGACGATCGCCTTCTACCTGGGCTGGTACACGCCGGCCAAGCGCTGGAGCCGCGTGAGCACCGAGATCGGCGCGGTCGCCGGCGCGTTCCCGCCGCTGATCGGCTGGTCCGCCGCCGAGGGCTCGGTCTCGGCCCTGGGATGGATCCTCTTCGGGATCCTCTTCTTCTGGCAGATCCCGCACTTCATGGCGATCGCGTGGACGTACCGCCGGGACTACGCCGCCGTGAAGTTCCCGATGCTCCCCGTCCGGGACGAGTCGGGGGGAAAGGTCGCATGGTGGTCGCTCGCCGCCACGGCCGCCCTCGTCGCCGTGAGCCTCCTCCCGGCGTTCCTGGGGTATGACAGCGCGTTGTACGGCGCGGCGGCGCTCGCCGTGGGCGCCTGCTTCCTGTGGCGGGCGGCGGCGTTCCTGAGGCCCGCCTCCCGCGACGCGGGCGCGCGCAGGCTCTTCCTCTTCTCCCTGGCCTACCTTCCGCTGCTGCTCGGCTCGCTTGTGTGCGACAGGCTGCTCGTGAACCGCCCATGACCGTCCACGACATCCCCTCGATCGAGGCGGCCCTGAACGGGGCCGCGACCGTGCTCATCACGGCGGGGTTCGTGTTCATCAGGAGGGGCGACCGCCGGAGGCACCGCGCCTGCATGCTCGCCGCGGCCGCCGCATCCGCCTTGTTCCTGGGCTTTTACGTGGCGTACCATGCCCTGATGCGGGGCGCCCACTTGCCCTTCGGCGGGACCGGGGCGGTCCGCTGGGCCTACCTCGCAATCCTCTGGACCCACATCCCGCTGGCCGCGCTCATCGCCTTCCTCGTCCCCCGGACGTTCATCTTCGCCCTCAGGGGCGAGTTCGGGCGCCACCGCGCATGGGCGCGGGTCACCTTCCCCGTCTGGTACTACGTGTCGGTGACGGGCGTCCTCGTCTACTTCTTCCTCTACCGGTGGTGGCCGCACCGCGGGTAGCTAGGCCCGGGGCGGCGGCCGGCCCGGAGTCTCCGGCGACGGCGGCCGCCTCATCAGCTCGCACCGCGCAAAGCCGAACTTCCCGTACAGCCCGTGGGCATCGCGGGTCCCCAGGACGCACTTCGTCCCGCTCACCTGCGGGTGCGCGACGACGCATGACACCAGGAATTTACCCAGGCCCCTACCCCTGAGGCGCTCGTCGATCACGACGTCGCAGAGCCAGGAGAAGGTCGCGCCGTCCGTGACGACCCGCGCGAACCCGACCTGCCTGCGGTCCTTCTTCCCATAGAGCCCGAAGCAGAGCGAATTCCCGATCGACCGCTCGATCACGGGCCGGGGCCGTCCCCGCGCCCAGTAGGAACGGGCAAGCGCGGCGCATATGAAATCCGTGTCGAGGAGCCCGCGATCGGTGCTGACGACGTAGCCTCGGTTCTCAAGGGTCACGCGCCCGCCCGGGGCCCGCCCGGCGCGTCCCCGCGCGGACGGACCCTTGCCCGGCGGCTTCGGCGCGCCGCCGCGCCCGCTGGCGGGGCTCACTTGACCGTCAGAACGCCCCTCATCCCCGCCTGGTAGTGCGCGGGGAATGTGCAGAGGAAGGGGTACTCGCCCGGCGTCATGGGCGCCTTGAACTCGACCTCGCCCGACTTGCGCGGCCCGAGCAGGTCTATGTGGGCGAGGATTTCGCCGCTGAGCGCCGCCGGAATGTAGCCGGTGTCCTTCGAATTGAGCGCGGCCGCGTCGAATGCGGCGACGTCGGAGCCGGCCGTCAGCAGCACCCAATTGTGCCCCATGACTTCCTTCGGCTGCGTGCCGATGTTGGTCAGGACCACCTTGATGTCCTCGCCCGGCTTCGCATCGATCGCCGTGATGCTGTACTTCATCGTGTCGCCCGCCGTGATGTCTATCTCGCGGGGGCCGCCGGGGGTTGCCGCCGCGGCCGACGCGGACGTGTCCTTCTGGCCGCAGCCGGAAGTGGCCAGGGCGGCAAGGACGGCGGCGATAAGAATTTGCGTTTTCATGAGGCCGTAAGATTCCCCAGGTCAGCCGGAAGGGCAAATCGAAACAAGTGGCTATAAACGGCCAATGCGCGCCGCCGCCGCTTCGCCGAAGGGCGCCCGCGGGCCGGACGGCGGGTTCGCGGGGGGGGCGGGGCGAGTCAAATTCTCTCAGATTATGGCTTGAAATGCCCGAATGTTCGCTGACTGTACTCCGCGGTCTGGCGCCCGTCACCGGGCGCCGTTCATTTCCGACGGCACACATGCTTCTTTCAAATCGTCCCAACCGACCCGCCCGCTGGGCCCTCGCGGCCGCGGCGCTGGCCGGTTCCTGCCTGCTCTCAGGCTGCTTCTGGCTGGACGGCCCGCAGTCGACCTTCGATCCAAACGGCCCCGTCGCGCGCGCGCAGCTGGACCTGTTCTACGTCACGTGCTGGGTCACGCTGGTCATCTTTGTCCTCGTCGGGAGCGCGCTCGCCTACGCGATGATCAGGTTCAGGGCCCGCAGCGACGACGACATGCACGCCGAGCCGCCCGAGCAGCACCACGGCAACCCTCTCGTCGAGGTGAGCCTGATCGCGGCCTCCGTCTTCTCGCTGGTCATCATCGCCATCCCCACCCTGAAGGGTATCTGGTTCAGCTACGACGTGCCCGAGGCCGAGAGGGCAGGCGCCTACGAGGTCACGGCGACCGGCTACCAGTGGTGGTTCAAGTTCGACTATCCGAACGAGACGGCCCAGACGATCGACCCGACGGGCAAGCTCGTCAGCGCCCCGCTCACGACCGGCAACGAGCTTGTGATCCCGGCGGGCCGGCCCGTCCACGTCAACCTGCGGACCGTGGACGTCATCCACAGCTTCTGGGTGCCGAAGCTCGCCGGCAAGGTGGACATGGTGCCCAACCGCGCGAACTCCCTCTGGATCAAGGCCGACAGGCCGGGGTACTTCTGGGGGCAGTGCGCCGAGTTCTGCGGCGAGTCCCACGCCGTCATGCGCTTCCGCGTGATCGCGCTCAGCCCGAGGGAGTTCAACGACTGGCTCGACTCGCAGATGGCGCCGGCGCGGAGGGTGCTGGCGACGGCCGCCTCCGGTGCCGCCGGCCCGAAGGCGCATTTCGCGGCCTATCGCGAGTTCAGCAGGAACGAGGCGGGCTACACGGACAGGTTTGCCGTCTCCCCGCTCGACGCCTGGCGGCAGCAGCAGATGCCCGACAGCGACGAGGACCCCGCCCTGATCGCGAAGGGCCGCGAGCTGTTCACGGCGAAGACCTGCGCCAGCTGCCACACGATCCGCGGGGTGGAGGGCGCCGTCGGGGTGCAGGGGCCCGAGCTGACCCACGTCGGCGCCCGCACGACGATCGCCGGGGGGCTCCTTGAGAACAACCGGGACGAGCTCCACCGGTGGATCCACGCCCCGAACGAGGTGAAGCCCGGCAACAAGATGTGGGTCAACGGATACGTCCCCAACAACATCAGGCTGACCTCCGCCGACGAGGACGCGTTGATCGCCTTCCTCGAGAGCCTCAAGTGACCCGCGCCATGGAGGCCATTGCCAAGTCCGATTTCCTGGCGAAGGGCGCGCAGCCGGCGAAGCCCGTCGTCCTCTGGCGCCCGGAGGCGAAGACCGGCCCCATGAGCTGGCTGACGACGGTCGACCATAAGCGGATCGGGTTCCTCTACGGCATCTCGGGGATATTCTTCCTGCTCGTGGGGGGCATAGAGGCGCTCCTCATCCGGGTACAGCTCGCGGTCCCGAACAACTCGTTCCTCACCTCGGCGCAGTACAGCGAGATGTTCACCATGCACGGGACGACGATGATCTTCCTCGTCGTCATGCCCATCGGCGCCGCGTTCTTTAACTTCGTGATGCCGCTCCAGATCGGGGCCCGCGACGTGGCGTTCCCGAGGCTGAACGCGTTCTCCTTCTGGACGTTCCTTGTCGGCGCGATCATCGTGAACCTCGGCTGGTTCATGAAGGCCGGCGCGCCGGACGCCGGCTGGGTCGGCTACACGCCGCTCACGACCAGGACCTTCACCCCGACCCACGCGATCGACATGTGGGTCATGGGGCTGCAGCTGCTCGGCGTGGCCTCCATCGCGGCCGCGCTCAACTTCATCGTCACGATCATCAACCTGCGCGCCCCGGGGATGACGATGATGCGGCTGCCGGTGTTCACATGGATGACGCTCTTCACCTCGTTCCTGATCATCCTCTCGTTCCCGGCGATCACCATCGCCCTGGTCGAGCTCATGATGGACCGGCTCTTCGGCACGAACTTCTTCGAGGTGTCGAACGGCGGCCTTCCGATCCTCTGGCAGCACCTCTTCTGGATATTCGGCCACCCGGAGGTCTACATCCTCATCCTTCCCGCGATGGGGATAATATCGGAGATACTGCCCACCTTCTCCCGGAAGCCCCTCTTCGGCTACCCGATCGTCGTCTTCTCGGGCGCCAGCATCGGCCTGCTCGGATTCGGCGTCTGGAGCCACCACATGTTCACGTCTGGCCTGGGCACGGTCGCCAACGCGGCCTTCGCGCTGATGACAATGGCGATCGCCGTGCCCACCGGGGTGAAGATCTTCAACTGGATCGGCACGCTCTGGGGGGGCCACCTGACCATGCGGACCCCGATGATGTTCGCGCTCGGGTTCCTGTGGATGTTCATGATAGGCGGGTTCTCGGGGATCATGCACGCCGCCGCCCCGGCCGACCTGCAGCAGCATGGCAGCTATTTCATCGTCGCCCACTTCCACTACGTGCTCATCGGCGGGTCGCTCTTCGCCCTGCTGGCGGGCATCCAGTACTGGTTCCCCCTCATGTTCGGCCGCAAGGTCGATGAGTTCTGGGGCAAGACGTCCTTCTGGCTGATCTTCGTCGGCTTCAACACGACGTTCTTCCCGATGCATTTCCTGGGCCTGGAGGGCATGCCCCGCCGCACGTACACCTACGACGGCAACATGGGCTGGAACCTTGGGAACCTGATCTCGAGCGTGGGCGCCTTCATCCTGGCCATCGGGATCGGCGTCTACCTCGTAACCGCGGTCTACACGTACTTCAGGGGCGCGCGGACGACCAGGGACCCGTGGGATGCCCGGACGCTCGAGTGGAGCCTCCCGAATCCCGTGCCCGAGTACAACTTCAGGGCCATCCCGACGGTCCATGCGCGCGACGGCTGGTGGTACGAGAAGAGGCACAGCGCGGAGGTTGCGAAGGAGGCCGAGGAGCACGCGAAGGCCGAGGACGCGCACGGCGGGATACACATGCCGTTCCAGTCAATCTATCCGTTCCTCGCGAGCTTGGGCATCTTCATCGGCGCCATCGGCACAGCGGTCCTCGACCGGGCCGACCCGGCCCTGTACCCCGGCTTCTGGGGCCCGAAGATCGCCGTCACGCTGGCCGGCGGGGCGATCATGTTCGTCTCGGTGGTCCTCTGGTCGCTCGAGGGCTGCGAGGGCACCCACATCCACCTGAATGACGACGGCAGTGTGAAAGGCGAGGACGGGCGCGGCGGATACGGGCCGCACTGAGACCCGAACCCCGAGGAGACTCCCATGAGCAGCGACGCGGCGGCAGCCACCATAGACCACCATTTCGATCCGACCACCTCGACCGGGATCCCGAACAAGAAGATCCTCATGTGGGCCTTCCTGGCGTCGGACTGCATGTTCTTCGGGTGCCTCATCTCGACGCACCTGATCTACCGGCTTCACCCCCCGCCCGGCAACCCGGTGGCGAGGCAGGTCTTCAGCATCGAGCTGACCTCCTTCTCGACATTCATCCTGCTCATGTCGTCGCTCATGATGGCGCTCGCCGTCAACGCGATCCAGAAGGGGAACCTGAAGAGCATGCGCTGGTCGCTGCTCACGACGATCTTCTTCGGCTGCATCTTCCTCGGCTGCCAGGTCTACGAGTTCAGGAACTTCGTCTACGAGAAGCACCTGACGATCACGAACAGCATCCTCGGCTCGACGTTCTTCACCCTCACGGGGACGCACGGCCTCCACGTCCTTGTGGGCGTCATCTGGCTCAGCGGGATGCTGCTCTATTCGTTCACGGGCCGGCTGACCGAGAAGCAGGCGATAGACGTCGAGTCGATGGGCCTGTACTGGCACTTCGTCGACATCGTCTGGATCGTGATCTTCACGGCCGTGTACCTTCTCGAATACATCTGAACCGCTTCCCGACCATCAAGCCGCCATGAGTGCCCCCGCCACCCCCGCCCCAGCCCAAGGCCACGAGCTCGAGCAGAGCATGTTCTGGATCTTCGTCCAGATCGCGATGCTCCTGGCCGTGATCACCGGCCTCGAGCTCGTCACGGTCTACCTGCCCTTCGTTAAGTGGCTCCTCGTCTCCGTGCTGGTCGTCCTCTCGACCGTGAAGTTCATGTTCGTCATCTTCTATTTCATGCACCTGCGCTGGGACCGGGTGTTCTGCACGCTCCTGTTCTTCATCGGGCTCGTCCTGGCCGCGGCGACCATGTGGGCGCTCCTGAAGCTCTTCGGGGCCGAAGCAGGCAAGCCGCTCTACGCGACGATGATCGATCCGCCGGCGATCGTGGCCAGGATCGCCTGAGGCGGCCGCCCGGCAGGCTACCCGGGCATATTGATGATCGACTGGCGGCACTGGCACAACGAGCCGTTTCTGACCGGCGGCCTCATCCTCGCGGGCTGGCTCTACGCGATCCTGGCCGGTCCCCTTCGCGCGAGGCTGGCCCCCGGGAAGCCCTTCCCGCGCGGGAGGGCGGCCCTTTTCTACGCCGCGCTCGCCATCTTCTACCTCGCCGTCGGCTCGCCCCTTGACCAGGTCGGCGAGCGCTTCCTCCTTTCGGCGCACATGGTGCAGCACCTGCTCATCATGTACCCGGTCCCGCTCCTGATGCTCCTGGGAATCCCGGCCTGGATGGTGGACCCCGTCCTCGGGCTTCCCTTGCTGCGCGCGCCGCTCCGGATGCTCTTCAACCCCGTGGTCTGCGCCATCCTCTCGGTCGGGGTCATCAGCGTCTGGCACGCTCCGTTCCTCTACGAGTGGACGCTCGAGGACAAGCTGGCCCACGCGGCCGAGCATCTCATGTTCCTGGCCGTGTCGCTTCTCTACTGGTGGCCGCTCGCAAGCCCCTCGGGGGTCTTTCCCGCCCCGGGCTACGGGGTGCGGATGCTCTATGCCGTCGGGACCGAGGTCGGGATGATCCCCGTCTCGGCCTACGTTGTGTTTTCACGCGACATTCTCTATCCGACCTATGAGTATGCGCCGCGGCTGATCGCCGGCCTCACGCCCGCCGACGACCAGCTGCTTGCCGGCATCATCATGAAAACAACGGGAATAGCCGTGACGCTGACCGTGCTCGGCGTCTGCTTCTTCAAATGGTCGAAGGCCTCGCAGACCGGACCCGGGAGCTGACGGCGCGCGGCCGGATCGCGCGCCTGCTCGCCGACCCGCCCGGGGTCGCCGTCCTCGCCCTGTGCGCCGTCATCCTCGGGCTCCGCCGCGCCGAGGCGCTGACGAACCCCCAGTTCTGGGCCGAGGACGCCTACTTCTTCCAGAGGGCCTACGTGCTGGGATGGAGCTCCTTCTTCGAGCCCTTCGCCGGGTACCTCCACACGGTCCTCCGGATCATCGCGGAGGTCGCGGTGGCCATCGATCCCAGCCGCGCGCCGGCGATCTTCGTGGCGTGCGCGGGCGCCGCCACCCTGTATGTCGCGGGCCGGACCCTGTCGGCGCGCTGCCCCCTTCCCCGGTTCGCCGGAGCCTGCGCCCTGGCCGTCGTCCTCGTCCCCGACACGTACGAGGTGTTCCTCAACGTCGTTAACCTCCAGTGGGTGCTGGCGGCCGGCCTGATCCTGCTCCTGGTCTCGCGCGACCCGGAGCGCGGGCGGCAGTGGGCCCACGACCTCGCGGCGGCGGCGCTCCTGGGCCTCACCGGCCCGTACTCGGTCATCCTCGCCCCGCTGTTTGCCTGGCGCGCGTGGAGGCGGCGCACGCGCGCGAGCGCCATACTGGCCGCGATCATCTTCGCATGCGCAGCCGTCCAGTTGTATCATTTCTTCACGGAGCCGCCGGTTCCCGGGGGCGCGCCGGCGGACCAGGGGGTCGAGGCCCGGCTCTTCCTCCCCGCAGTGGCCCGGCGGATCGGCGGGTCGATCCTGCTCGGTTCGCTGATGGCTCCGGACACCGACCAGTACGTCGGCACGATCATGGGGATCGCGACCCTCGCGGGGGTTGCCTATATGGCCTCAAGGCCGGGGAGGTTCCGCGCGGAGCGGGGCCTCCTGGGCCTCGCGTTCGCGGCAATGCTCCTCGGGGCCTTCATCAGGACGCGGCACACGCTGGGCGAGTATTTCCTGCCGCTCGCTCATGCGAGGTACGTCTTCATCCCGCAGCTCGTCGCGATCTGGCTGCTTCTCTCCACCGCGGATGAGAAGGGCCGGGCCGGCAGGGCGGCCGCGGCCCTTGCCGTCATGGGGCTGCTCCTCAACGTCCCGCGCTACCGCGAGCCGGCCTATGTGGACATGCACTGGGACCGCTACGCCCCCAGGATACGGGCGGGCGAGCGGGTGGTCGTGCCGGTCAACCCGCCCGGGTGGGTGATGCCCCTTCCCGCCCGCCGGAAGTGAGCGGGGCCCGCCGCGGCCCCGATCGGGGCCGGGCGGGCGCCTTCCGGTCAGACCTTGGCGGGGGCCAGGAGATCCTCGATCGGGTCGCTCTCGACGCTCAGGTCGGCGAAGAGCCACGACGAGAGGTAGCGCTCGGCGGACGAGGGGATGATCACGACGATCTGCTTGCCCTTGTTCTCGGGCCTCTTTGCCACCTGGATGGCGGCCCAGATCGCCGCTCCCGAGGAGATGCCGACCGGGACACCGTCGAGCTTCGCCACCTGCTTGCTGACCGGGGCGGCGTCGTCCTCCTTCACCGTGATCACCTCGTCGTAGATCTTGGTGTTGAGGATGGCCGGCACGAAGCCGGCGCCGAGCCCCTGGAGCTTGTGCGGACCGGGCTGCCCTCCCGAGAGGATCGGCGAGCCCGCCGGCTCGACCGCGATCAGCCTGAACGACGCCTTGCGGGGCTTGATGACCTCGCCGATGCCGGTGATGGTGCCCCCGGTCCCGATTCCGGACACGACGATGTCGACCTTGCCGTCGGTGTCCTTCCAAATCTCCTCCGCAGTTGTGCGGCGGTGGATCGCGGGGTTGGACGGATTGGAGAACTGCTGAAGGATGACGCTGTTCGGGATCTTCGTGGCAAGCTCCTCGGCCTTGGCGATGGCCCCCTTCATCCCCTTGGCGCCCTCGGTCAGGACCAGCCGCGCACCCAGGACCTTGAGGATCTTCCTGCGCTCGGTCGTCATCGTCTCGGGCATGGTGAGGACGAGCTTGAGGCCGCGGGCCGCCGCGACGAACGCAAGCGCGATTCCCGTGTTGCCGCTCGTCGGCTCGATCAAGACCGTGTCCTTGTTGATCCGCCCGCTTCTGAGCGCGTCGTCTATCATCGCGTACCCGATCCTGTCCTTCACGCTGGAGAGCGGGTTGAAGAACTCCAGCTTCATGAGGATCTCCGCCTGCGCCCCGTGGGCGGCGGCGGTCCGGTTGAGGCGGACGAGCGGCGTGTTGCCGATCGTCTCGGTGATGTCATTGTATATCTTGGCCATTTGGGTTGTGGGTTGATCTTATGTTTAGGGAAAAGTCGCCAGCTCCGGCTAGATTGCAAAATCCTCGTCGAACGAGCGCACTTGCCGCACCCGCATGCGTACGAGGTCGTTCACCCTCAGGTTGAGGCCGGAAAGCTCGGCCCGCGAAACCTCGACCTCGACCTGCTCGCGCGTCTGCACCTGCTCCAGCAGGAGCCTCGCATGCGGGCCCGCCGCGTGCAGATGGCGGACGATGGCGGACAGCCCGGGCCCGCCCGCGTCGTGCGGCGCCAGCTCGATGTCGTGCGGGCGCACATAGATGAGGCCCTCCTGGACGGCCGCGGCGACCCCGCCGACCGCGTGCGGCGCCGCGGCGGGCGCGCGCAGCACGTTCACGTTCCCGAGGAACTGGTAGACAAACGGAGTGGCGGGATTGTCGTAGACCTGCTGCGGGGTCCCCACCTGCTCGACCCGGCCCTGGTTAAGGATCACGACCTCGTCGGCGATCTCCAGGGCCTCCTCCTGGTCGTGGGTCACGAATATGGTCGTCAGCTGGATGTCGTCGTGGAAGCGGCGGAGCCAGCGGCGCAGCTCCTTGCGCACGCGCGCGTCCAGGGCGCCGAAGGGCTCGTCGAGCAGGAGCACCTTTGGCTCCACGGCGAGCGCCCGGGCGAGCGCCACCCGCTGGCGCTGGCCCCCCGACAGCTGGGAAGGGAATCGGCCGGCCAGCCCTTCAAGCTGCACCAGCTCGAGGAGCCGGTGCGCCCGCTCAAGGATCGCCGCCGACGACGGCCTGTCGCGGCGGCGGCGGACCCTGAGCCCGAACGCGATGTTCTCGAGGACCGACATGTGCCGGAACAGGGCATAGTGCTGGAACACGAACCCCACCCTCCGCCTGCCCGCGGGGATGTCGGTCACGTCATCGCCGTGGAACAGGATCCGCCCGCTGCCCGGGTCGGGGAATTCGAGGCCGGCGATCATCCTCAGGAGCGTCGTCTTGCCGGAGCCGGAGGGGCCTAGCACGGCCACGAGCTTGCCCTGCGGGACGTGCAGATCGACGCCGTCGAGCGCCGTGAACGCCCCGAACCTCTTGCGGATCCCGTGCGCGTCGATGCTCATTGGACTGCGGCCTGCCTCCATTCCACGATCGACTTCAGGACGAGCGTTGCGAGGGCGAGGAGCGCCAGGAGGGAGGCGACCGCGAACGCCCCGGCGATGTCGTACTCGTTGTAGAGGATCTCCACGTGAAGCGGCATCGTGTTGGTCTCTCCGCGGATGTGGCCGCTCACCACCGAGACCGCGCCGAACTCGCCCATCGCTCGGGCGTTGCACAGGATCACCCCGTAGAAAAGCCCCCACTTGATGTTGGGCAGGGTCACCCTCCAGAAGGTCTGCCATCCGTTCGCCCCGAGCGTTACGGCGGTGCTTTCCTCGTCGGTGCCCTGCGCCTGCATGAGCGGGATCAGCTCGCGGGCCACGAACGGGCACGTGACGAACGCGGTGGCGAGCACGATGCCGGGCACCGCGAATATGACCTTCAGGTTGTGCGCGATCAGCCAGGGGCCGAACCATCCCTGCGCGCCGAAGACAAGGACGTAGACGAGGCCCGCGATAACGGGCGACACCGCGAAGGGAAGGTCGATCACGGTCGTCAGGACGCTCTTGCCGGGAAACCTGAATTTCGCGATCGCCCAGGCGGCGGCGATGCCGAACGCGACGTTGGCCGGGACCACGATCGCGACGGTGAGCAAGGTCAGCTCGATCGCCGCAAGCGCATTGGGCTCGCGGATCGTCGCCAGATAGTGGCCGACGCCCTTCTCGAAGGCCTGGGCGAACACGGCCGCAAGCGGCAGCAGGAGGAAGAACGCGAGGAACGCGAGAGCGACCGCGGTGAGCATCCAGCGCGCCCATGCGGGGTCGCGCGTCGCGCGCGGCGGGACTGCGCCGGCCGGGCGGGCGGGGAGCGTGCTTGCGATGGCTGAGGCCAAGGTGGGGGGAGGTTTAAGGCGGGGATTGTTCCGATTCAGGCGTCCAAGGCTTGGTTTGCCGGGCCGCGCATCCAATGCGCATCAGCGTCATATCGCATGGTAGCGCCGGCTCCATTTCTGGAGCAGGTTGATGAGCAGCAGCAGGACGAACGACGAGACCAGCATGACGACGGCGATCGCGGTCGCGCCGCGGTAGTCGTACTGCTCCAGCTTGGTGATGATAAGCAGCGGGACTATCTCGGTCTTCATGGGCATGTTGCCCGAGATGAAGACAACCGAGCCGTACTCCCCCAGCGCCCGCGCGAACGCCAGCGCGAATCCGGTGAGGAGCGACGGCGCGAGCTCGGGCAGCAGTATCCTCGTGACGGCCTGCCAGCGGTTGGCCCCCAGGGTCGATGCGGCCTCCTCGATCTCGGGCTCCAGCTCCTGGAGCACGGGCTGCACCGTCCGGACGACGAAGGGCAGCCCTATGAACGTCAGCGCCACGAACACGCCCGTCCATGTGAATGCCACCTCGAGCCCGAGCGGCGCCAGCCAGCGGCCGACCCATCCGTGCGCCGAATAAAGCGAGGTGAGCGCGATTCCGGCGACGGCTGTGGGAAGCGCAAAGGGAAGGTCGACGAGCGCGTCGATCACGCGCCTCCCCGGAAACGGATACCTCACAAGCACCCATGCGACGACCAGGCCGAAGGCCATGTTCACGCCGCCCGCCGCGAGCGACGCCCCGAAGCTCAACCGGTACGCTGCGACGACCCGCGGCGACGCCACGGCCGCGATGAAGTCGTGCACGCTCATCCCGGCCGCACGCAGAAAGGCCGCCGACAGCGGCACGAGCACGATGAGCCCAAGATAGGCCAGGGTGAATCCCATCGACAGGCCGAAGCCCGGCAGGATTGAGCGGGAGGTGCGCGCAGGGGTCATTTCCGGTAGATCTGGTCAAACACGCCCCCGTCGGCGAAGTGGGTCTCCTGGGCCCGGGTCCAGCCGCCGAACATCTCGCCGATCGTGAACAGCTGCAGCTTCGGGAAAACGCCGGCGTACTTGTTCGCGATCGCCTGGCTTCGGGGCCGGTAGTAGTTGCGCCCCGCGATCTCCTGGCCCTCGTCGGAGTAAAGGTACTCGAGATAGGCCCTCGCCACCGCGGCGGTCCCCTTGCGCGCGACGACCTTGTCGACCATGGCGACGGGAGGCTCCGCGAGGATGCTCATCGAGGGCGTGACCGTCTCGAACCTGCCGGGGCCGAATTCCTTCTGGGCCAGGAAGGCCTCGTTCTCCCAGGCGAGGAGCACGTCGCCGATCTCCTTCTGGACGAAAGTGATCGTCGACCCGCGGGCGCCGGAGTCGAGCACCGGCACATTCCTGTAGAGCGCCGCGACGAAGTCGCGGGCCTTGTCCTTGCTCCCGTACCTGCGCTCGGCGTAGCCCCAGGCCGCGAGATAGGCCCAGCGCGCGCCCCCCGAGGTCTTGGGATTGGGCGCGATCACGGAGACGCCCGGCCGGACGACGTCGTCCCAGTCCCTTATGTTCTTCGGGTTGCCCGCGCGCACGAGCAGGACGATCGTGCTCGTGTAGGGCGTCGAATTCTGCGGGAGCCTGGACTGCCAGTCGGCGGGGAGAAGGTCCCCGTGCGAGTGGAGGTTGTCGATGTCGGCGGCGAGCGCGAGCGTCACGACGTCGGCCTGCAGCCCGTCGATCACCGAACGGGCCTGCGCGCCCGATCCGCCGTGCGACTGCCTCACGACGACATCGTCCCCGGTCCTTGCCTTCCAGTACCGGGAAAAGGCGGCATTGAAGTCCGTATACAGCTCGCGCGTCGGGTCGTAGGACACGTTTAGCAGATCGATCGCCTTCGCCCGGGCGGTCCCCGGTTGGGAGGACAGGACGAGGAAAAGGCCGGCAAGAAGCGCGCGCGGCGTTGCAACGGGATTCATGGGCGCTGCGGAGGGGCCTGTGTCTCGGTCAGCTTCCCGTCGCCGGGACGGTGGTGGTGGCGGACATCACGGGGACCCTTAGATGGCGTAGTCGCCGAGAATGTGGTGCAGCACCCCCTCGGACTGGGAGGAGCGCGGCGGGCGCGCAGGCCGGCCCTTGCGGGCGAGCTGCTGCCGGGCCATCCGGGCGGGGACCCGCGACGGCGGCGCCTCGTCCGCCCCTTCGGCGGAAAAGGGCAGGACCACCCTGTCGCGCCGCATCTTTCGCAGCGTGATCTCGACAACGTCGGCAAGCGTGTACCGGTCGAGGATGTCGGCGATCGCGTTTCGCACGTCCACCATGAGCATCCGCAGCCCGCAATGCGCCTCGTCGGGGCAGGTGCAGGGCTCGTAGGCCGTCTGCGAGACGCAGCCTATCGGGGCAAGCGGGCCGTCTATCAGCCGGACGACTTCTCCGATGAAGATCTTCCGTGCCGGCCTTGCGAGGCGGTAGCCCCCGAACTTACCCCGCTGGCTCGCCACGATCCCCGCCTCCTTGAGCTCATGGAGGATCTGCTCCAGGAACTTCACGGGCAGCTGCTCGTTTTCAGCAAGTTCCGAGACCTGCACCAGCTTGCGATTCATCTCCGTGGCAATCCCGAGGTTGATGAGGGAGCGGAGCGCGTATTCGCCTTTCTTTGAGAGCTTCATGATGGCACGGTTTCAATCTACATTATTTACGTATGAATTAAGGCAAGCCCTTTTGCCCTTCCAAAAGCATCTTACCCCCCGATTGCGGGTCCCCATCAAGCTTTAAGCCGTTAATGGGAAACTGCTAACAAGGCAGGCCAATGCCGATGCCCTCCATGCCCATCGTGAAGCGGATTCCGCGCCCCCCGACGAATATGTGCGATTCGGCCCCCAAAACCTCTAAAGCCGGATCCTCAGCCCGTCGTACGCCAATTTGAAAGGTTCCGGCAAGGTGGCCTCAAGCCCTACGTGGCCCGTCAGATGCGTCAGGTGGGTGAGCCAGATTCCCCTTGCGCCAATCGCCTTCCCCGCCTCGACCGCCTCGCCGATGCTCATGTGCGCGGGATGGGGCTGGGGCCTCAGCCCGTCCAGAATGACCGCGTCGGATCCGCGGGCCAGCTCGATCGCCTCGCCGGGCAGCCGCTTGCAGTCGGTGTAGTACGTGAATTTCCTGCCGCTGCTCTTTTCGGCAAAGACCAGTCCAAGCGTCTGGGTGCCCCCGTGGGGAAGGAGCGTCGATCGGATGGTCCCCTGGGGCAGCTCGAGCGCCTCGGGCATCTCGACGAGCTGAAACGCGGGATACCCGCGGACGATCGGCCGTTCCATGATCGCGTACGGATACATTGCGAGGACCCGGGCCATGCCCTCGTCCGTCGAATAGATCGTGAGGGCCTCGCCGCCCTTCAGGTCGCAGAACCGGCGCAGGTCGTCCATTCCGGCGACATGGTCCGAGTGGCCGTGCGTGAGGATGAACAGGTCCAGCCGGTCCACTCCCTCCTTCAGGCACTGCAGGCGGAACTCCGGCGCGGCGTCCACCTGCACGTGAAGCCCGTCCATGACGACATGGACGGAGGCCCGGGTCCGGCAGTCGCGCGGGTCCCCCGACGTGCACACCGGGCAGCTGCAACCGATCATTGGCACTCCCTGCGAAGTGCCGCTTCCTAGGACGATGACTTCCATGTTCGCACGCCCACGATTGGGCCGGCGCACGCTTTAGGCACCAAAAAAAAGCGCCCCGGCCTCTCGGCGGGGCGCTTGCGAATGTCTTCCGGGGTGGCGGACCGGCTCAGTAGTCCATGCCGCCCGGGGGATGCGCGGGGGCCGCTTCTTTCTTCTCCGGGATCTCGGTGACCATGCACTCGGTCGTGAGCAGGAGCCCGGCGATCGAGGCCGCGTTCTGGAGGGCGGTGCGGGTGACCTTGGTCGGGTCGACGACGCCGGCCTTCACGAGGTCCTCGTACTTCATGGTCGCGACGTTGTAGCCGTAGTTGCCCTTGGCGGCGGCAACCTCTCCGGCGACGATCGCCCCCTCGACGCCCGCGTTCTGGCAGAGCATCCGGATCGGGTGCTCGATGGCGCGGCGGACGATCTGGGAGCCGATCTTCTCGTCGCCCTCGAGGGCGAGGGCGTCGATGACCTTAGCGGTGCGCAGCAGCGCCACGCCTCCGCCGGCAACGATGCCTTCCTCGACGGCCGCCCGGGTCGCGTGGAGGGCGTCCTCGACACGGCCCTTCTTCTCCTTCATCTCGACCTCCGTCGAGGCGCCCACGTTGATGACGGCGACGCCTCCGGCAAGCTTAGCAAGGCGCTCCTGGAGCTTCTCGCGGTCGTAGTCGGACGTGGTCTCCTCGATCTGGCGGCGGATCTGCTTGACGCGGCCCTGGATGTCGGAGCCCTTGCCGCCGCCTTCGATGATCGTGGTGTTCTCCTTGTCGACGACGATCCGCTTTGCGCGCCCGAGGTCGCTGACCTGGACGTTTTCCAGCTTGACGCCGAGATCTTCGGTGAAGCAGCGGCCGCCGGTGAGGATCGCAATGTCCTCGAGCATCGCCTTGCGGCGGTCGCCGAAGCCGGGGGCCTTGACGGCCACGACGTTGAGCGTCCCGCGGATCTTGTTGACGACGAGGGCGGCGAGGGCCTCGCCCTCGACCTCCTCGGCGATGACCAGGAGCGGCTTGCCGCTCTTGGCGACGGTCTGGAGCAGCGGGAGCAGGTCGTTGAGCGCGCTGATCTTCTTCTCGTGGATCAGGACGTAGGCGTCCTCGATGACGGCCTCCATGGCCTCCGCGTTGGTGACGAAGTAGGGCGAGAGATAGCCCTTATCGAACTGCATGCCCTCGACGACCTCGAGCGTGGTCTCGATCGTCTTGGCCTCCTCGACCGTGATCGTGCCGTCCTTGCCGACCTTGTCCATGGCGTCGGCGATGATGTTGCCGATCTTCTCGTCCCAGTTCGCTGAGACCGTCGCGACCTGGCGGATCTCCTCGCGGTCCGAGACCTTCTTTGAAACCTTTGCGAGCTCGGCGACGGCGGCCTCGACGGCCTTGTCGATGCCGCGCTTCAGGAAGATCGGGTTGGACCCGGCGGTGACGTTCTTCAGGCCCTCGCGATAGATGCCCTCGGCGAGCAGCGTCGCGGTCGTGGTGCCGTCGCCCGCGGCGTCGGAGGTCTTCGATGCGACCTCCTTCACCATCTGGGCGCCCATGTTCTCATAGGGGTCCGGCAGCTCGATTTCCTTGGCGACCGTCACGCCGTCCTTGGTGACGGTCGGCGATCCGAATTTCTTGTCGATGATGACGTTGCGCCCCTTGGGGCCAAGGGTGACCTTGACCGCACGGGAGAGGAGCTCGACGCCGTGGAGAATTTTCTGACGAGCGGCCTCGTCGAATATGAGTTGTTTGGCAGGCATAGTAATGGAGGTTGTCTGGTTGTTTTCTTATCTATTCGTTCCGCGCCTCAGGTGATGACGCCGAGGATGTCATCCTCGCGAACGAGGGTGTACTTCTGTTCGTCGAGCTTGACCTCGGTCCCGCCGTACTTGCTGACGAGGACGCGGTCGCCGACCTTCACCTCAAAGGGCTGGACCTTGCCGTCCTCGTCCTTCTTGCCGGTGCCGAGAGCGATAACCTCAGCCTCCTGCGGTTTTTCCTTGGCGCTGTCCGGGATGATGATGCCTCCGCGGACCTGCTCCTTGTCCTCAAGATGCCTCACGAGGACGCGATCACCGATTGGTCTGATTTTGACTTTAGCCATATTGGTTTTGGTTTGGGTTGAAGATGGAATCGGGGCCAGGGGCCCCCGGGGACCTGGAGACGGTTACTTCTTGCCCTTTTCGTCGTCGACGACCTCGAAGTCGGCGTCGACCACGTCGGCCTTCTTCTCGGGCTTGGGCTCGGCCCCCGCGCCTCCGGTTCCGCCCTTGGCGCTGGCTTCGCCCGCGGCATGGGCCGCCTGCGCAGCCGCCTGGGCCTCGGCATAGAACTCGGCGCCCGCCTTGCTGAGGCTCTCGAGCGCAGACTTGATCCGCTCGGCGTCGTTGCTGTCGAGGGCCTTCTTCGCGTCGGCGAGCACGCTCTCGACCTTCGACTTCCTGTCCGACGACAGCTTGTCGCCGGCCTCCTTGAGCGTCTTCTCAAGCTGGTACACCGCGGTGTCGAGCTGGTTCCGGGCCTCGACGGCGTCGCGCCGCTTTTTGTCCTCGGCCGCGTTAAGCTCCGCCTCCTTCGTCATCTTCTCGACTTCGTCCTTCGAGAGCCCGGAGGAGCCCTGGATCGTGATCTTCTGGTCCTTGCCCGTGCCGAGGTCCTTGGCCGAGACGTGCAGGATGCCGTTCGCGTCGATGTCGAAAGTGACCTCGATCTGCGGCGTGCCGCGGGGAGCCGGCGGGATGCCGTCGAGCCGGAACGTGCCGAGTGTCTTGTTGTCGCGGGCCATCGGGCGCTCGCCCTGGAGGACGACAATCTCCACCGAGGGCTGGTTGTCGCTGTAGGTCGAGAACACCTGCGTCTTCTTGGAGGGGATCGTCGTGTTGCGCGGGATCATCGGGGTGGCCACGTCGCCCGCCGTCATGATGCCGAGCGTCAGCGGGGTGACGTCCAGGAGGAGGACGTCGCGCACCTCGCCCTTGAGGACGCCGCCCTGGATCGCGGCCCCGACCGCGACCACCTCGTCGGGATTCACGCCCTGGTGCGGCTGCTTGCCGCCGAGGTCCTTCGCGATGTCGACCACCTTCGGCATGCGGGTCATCCCGCCGACGAGCACGAGCTCGTCGATCTGGGCCGACGTGAGGTCGGCGTCCTTGAGGCAGTTCTTGAAAGGCTGGATGCAGCGCTCGAAGAGGCCGTCGCAGATCTGCTCCATCTTGGCGCGGGTCAGCTGCACGTTCAGGTGCTTCGGGCCCGACGCGTCCGCCGTGATGAACGGCAGGTTGATGTCAACCGACTGCGTCGAGGAGAGCGCGATCTTGGCCTTCTCGGCCTCCTCCTTCAGGCGCTGGAGGGCCATCGGATCCTTCCTGAGGTCGATGCCGTTCTCCTTCTTGAAATTGTCCACCAGCCAGGTGATCACGGCGTCGTCCCAGTTGTCGCCGCCGAGGTGCGTGTCGCCGTTGGTGGCCTTGACCTCGAATACGCCGTCGCCGATCTCGAGCACGGACACGTCGAAAGTCCCGCCGCCCAGGTCGAACACCGCGATCTTCTCGTCCTTCTTCTTGTCGAGGCCGTAGGCCAGCGACGCGGCCGTCGGCTCGTTGATGATCCGGAGGACCTCAAGGCCGGCGATCTTCCCGGCGTCCTTGGTGGCCTGGCGCTGCGAGTCGTTGAAGTACGCGGGCACCGTTATCACGGCCTGCGTGATCTTCTCGCCAAGGTAGGCCTCGGCGTCCGCCTTCATCTTGCCGAGGACGAACGCGGAGATCTGCTGCGGGGCGAATTGCTCCGCCTTGTCGCCGATCTGCACCTCGACGTACACGTCGCCGTTCTTGCCCTCGACGACCTTGAAGGGCATGTGCTTCGCCTCTTCCCTGATTTCGCTGAATTTGCGCCCTATCAGGCGCTTCGCGGAGTAGATCGTGTTGCGCGGATTGGTGACGGCCTGCCGCTTCGCGGCCTGCCCGACAACGCGTTCGCCCGCCTTCGTGAATGCGACAACCGACGGGGTCGTGCGCCCGCCTTCCGCATTCGGAATCACCACGGGTTCCCCGGCTTCCATCACGGCCATGCACGAGTTCGTGGTCCCCAGATCAATGCCTAGTACGCGGCTCATGCCGATCTTCCAAGCAATGCCCGTGCCTCAGTTTCACCGAATGCGCTACAGCTTGGCCATAAACCGTTTAAAATATAATGCCCCCACGCGGGCCCATTCCAAGACACGCCTTTTCACGCCATTGTGTCCCACCCTAGGGGCGCCTGACACAGCCTCTGGCACAAGGGTCAATCCCGGGGAGGCGGGTGGTTCCGGGGCACGGAGGCACGGGGCGGCGGACCCCGGGTTCTTGATAATCCGCCCGACAGGCCCTAAGTGATGTTCCATGGAACTGGAGATCCGGGTGCCCGACGAGGTGCCGGTGATGACCCTGCCCAACGTCGCATTTTTCCCGCAGGCGCTGCTCCCGCTGCATATCTTCGAGCCCCGGTACCGCCACATGCTGCGCGACGTGCTCGCGACCAACAGGATATTCGCCGTGGCGTGTCTCGATTCCAGGGCGGCGGTCGCCTTTGACGCGCGCTTCGAGCCTCCGCGCCGTGTGGCCTGCATCGGCCTGGTGCGCGCGTGCCAGAAGAACGACAACGGGACGGCCAACCTGCTCCTCCAGGGTCTCTGCCGCATTGCGATCGAGTCGATCGTCGGCGACGAGCCCTACCGCCGCGCGCGGGTCCGGGCGCTAGCGAGCGAGCCGGGCGCCGCGCCTATGGAGAATGCGAGGCTCCGGTCGGAGGTTTCCAGGCTCATCAGGCTGAAGCTCAAGCTGTCCCCGGGCGGCTCCAACGGCATGACCGCCCTTCTCAAGTCGGTCGACGACCCCGAGGTCTTCGCCGACATCGCCGCCTTCAACCTGTGCGACAGCCTGCCGGTTAAGCAGAGGCTTCTCGAGACCCTCGACGTCAACCGCCGGCTGGTCCTGCTGCTGCAGGCCCTGAGGTCGGAGATCGACACGATCGTGCTGCATTCAAAGCTGCAGGGCGGGCTGGCCAACGACCAGATCACGGGAAACTAGCGAAGGCATCCCCGCCCGATTTGCCAAATTTTAGCGAGATTTCTTCAAAAATAGTTCGGCTTTTTGCGCCAATAGAGTCACTTATAGCCGCTGCCGTTGAAAGCCATGCCGTCGTCAACCATAGAAAATAGCGGCGCATCGACCTTGACGCGACGCGTCCTGTATGTGGACGACATGCGCGAACTGCGCGAGGTCGCCCAGCTCGCGCTCTCAAGCTCGGGCCACCACGTTGACTGCGTCGCGGACGGGGCCGAGGCGTTCGACCGGATCGCGTCCGATGTCGGCGCCTACGACATCGTCATCACCGACCACCACATGGCGGGGCTCAACGGCATCGGGCTGGTGATCAAGCTCCGCGAGATCGGATATCCCGGCAGGATCGCGATCGTGAGCTCGGAGCTGAACCGCGAGTTGGCCGAGGATTACCGGCAGCTCGGGGTTACCAGGATACTCTACAAGCCAGTTGAGCTCTCCGATCTCCGGGCCCTCGTGGCCGAGGCCTGACCTGGATGGAGCTGGCTGCCGGGGTTGAACATCACCCTCTGATATCGCAAGGACGCCTGTGCGCGCAGGCTCAATTCCGCGCAGGTTGACGGTCCAAGCGAGCCGAGCCCACGTCACTTGCGACCATCCACTGACAGAATCGGGTCGCGGACGGCCCGCTCCCAACCGTCGCCTGCCTCAACCTGGAATAACTCATGATCCTACCTGCTGAGGTTGGGCTGATCGCTCGGTAGGCCGTCGGGGCTGATTCGCGCCAACTCGGCACGGGCGAGCGCAAATTCGCTGAGCACCCGGATGTCAAGGTCGACTGCCTTCTTGAAGAAGACCCGCGCGGCGTCGGGCTCGTTCTCAAGAAGGTGGATCATCCCTATATAATAGAGAGCCTGGCATTCATGACGGCGCCTGGTCTCTGCGGCTCCCTTGTCTCCATCGAGGAGAAGTTCCTTTTCGCTGAGTCGGCCCGTCAGGTATAGCGCGATCGCCTTTGCCCACGGGTCGCCGATCTTTGGCACCGCTGCTTCCAGCCCGACCTGGCGGTCGTCGAGATGCTGGTGCCTAAGCGCAATGCTCCAGCGAAAGCGGACGATGTCGGCGCCTGGCGCCAGCTTGGCGGCCGTTTCGTAATCTTTCGCCGCACCCGCGAAATCGCCGAGAAGATCCTTGGCTAATCCGCGGATCCACCAGGAACCGGCAGGCTTCGCATCCAGCGAAATGGACCGATCAAGGTCGCGGAGAGCCGCGTTGGCATCCCCAACCCTCGCTTCCGCATCACCACGGCTCATGTAGACGTTGGGGTCATCCGTTTTGAGCGGCAGCGCGAGGTCATAATCGGCAATCGCCTCTCGGAATTGGCCCTTCGCCGCCTTCGCCAGGCCGCGGATATAATAACCGAAACGGTCGCCTCCCTTTAGGTTTATGCCTTGAGTAAGGTCCGGCAATGCCCCGTCAAAATCCCTCGTCGCAAATTTCGCGTATCCGCGGTTGATGAGGACCACGGCATCGCGCGGCCGCAATGCAATTGCCTGGTCGAAGTTAGAGATCGCGGCCGCGTAGTCGCCGCTGGCAAGCTTCGCCAACCCCTGTTGATTATACGCAATCGCTGGCGCGTTCCTAAGCGTTGCGGTCCTTCTGAGCCCGATTGGCACAATGACCAAAATGATCGCCAGATAAACCGCAAGAAGCAGAGCGGCCGAACCCGGGGTCGGGAATGCCTTGTTTATTTTCGCCCATGTCGCGTCGATATTAGCCGGCAGTTTCTGCGCAAACTTCATCATACCGAGTTGCCGATTGGCCTTCACTATGGCCTCGCGAATCGTGCCAATCTTTTCGGCCGTCAGCTCGCCCCCCTTGATCCCATCCATTGTCCTCAGGCTATTCACGGCCATTGCCATGTCGTAACTGACCTTTAGGGCGAGCAGGATAAAGATACCGATCACTGCCAACACAAAGGTGTTAAACCTCACAGCCAACACGAAAAGGGCGATCACCGCCAGTATCTTGAAGCCGAGTTCGGCTTTGGGATATTTCGCCAGAAGGACCTCGTTAAGGAAATGGCCGCCGTCCAGAGGGACGATCGGCAATAGATTGAAGCCGTTCAGGAGCACGGAAATGAAGGCGAAGTCCAGCAGGACGCTGTTATGCGTCGTGGTCCAGTAGAGCACCGCAACGGCCGCGGCCAAGAGGCCGGCGATCGGGCCGGAGAGGGCAATTATCGCGATCTTGAAAGAGTCTTGCTCGCTGGGCTCGCCGCTGGCGACGGCCCCAAAGAAAGGGATGAACAGCATCTTCAGATTCTTGTACCTGCAAACCTTCATAGCGATGAGGTGGCCGCTTTCATGGATGACAAGGGCCGCCACAAGAAGCAGCGTGGTTTCGAGATTCCAACGCTGGGCGCCTATCACGAGATACAATGCCCCTGATGCCAGCAACAACGCCACGGGCCCCAACCCCTGTTGCGTCCTCGCCTTCTTGTTATTGATTGCCTCTAGGATCTCAGGGTCAGTCATGATCTTGATCTACCGACGGACGGCTCACCTGTCGAAAGGGCTAAGAATCCGCGAGGACGCTCGTCGCTGGACCGAGTACGGCCATAGCGTTGTCGATAGACTTTGTCAGGCGCCAATGTGTTTGCCCGGCCGCGCCTCCACTACCTCGCATCAGTCTTTGTGGTCGCCAGTGCAGTGCCCGCATCCTTCAATTACTCACACCTGATTGGCGTGTTCTAAATGAAACACGGTACCTTGAGCGCGATGAGCGGATTCAATGCCGATTCCCCTATATCCGGTCCAAAGGCTCGGCTCGCCGGGTGGGGAGAGGCCCTTGGATTGGCAGCATTAGCCGGATTGACCGCCTTTTTCCTAGCGACGTCCTGGCGGAAATGGCCGGAGCCCTTGATCGATTTTGGCCGCGAGCTATATCTGCCCTGGCGCCTTTCGCATGGGGCCTTGCTCTATCGCGACGCCGACGATTTTTACGGCCCATTGTCGCAGTATCTGAATGCCGGCCTCTTCAGGTTCTTCGGGCCCGGGCTAATGACATTGGCGGCAGCCAATATGGTCATTTTTTCCGCGATTCTTGCCTCAATTTACATGTTGTTCAGGCGGGCCTGGGGATGTGGCGCGGCTCTGGTATCCTGTGCGGTCTTTGTCGCCGTATTCGGATTCTCGGTGGTCAATGGAGGGAATTACAATTTCGTCGCACCATACTCTCACGAAGCCACGCATGGCTTCCTTGTATGCATTCTGCTGGTTATCGCGCTTGCGCGATGGCTGGACCGCCCAGCGGTCCCGCCTGCTGCCTTGGCGGGGCTCCTATTCGGGCTGACTGCTGTTCTGAAGCCCGAGATCATGCTATCGGCCGGCATCGTCACGGGCGCCGCGCTGTTGCTCAATCGGATCCAGTCAAAGGCGCTGCCTGTTTCAAACGCTGTCGCATGGGTCGCGGCTGCGGCGCTGCCGACGATCGCTTTCTGCGCCTATTTTTCGGCGCACGTGCCCTTCAGGGACGCCCTTGTGTTCGCAGGCCGGGCATGGATCAACGTTGTGGCGACGACTCGATTCACGAGCGAATTCATCCAGGCTTCCTTTCTGGGATTCGATCACCCGCGGGCGAATTTGCTCAGCCATGCGACCGCTGCGCTCGCTGGGGCCCTGCTGATCGGAGGATTCGCCGCATTCGCCGTGTTCATGGACCGGGTCGCCCGGCAGTCGGTCCGGGTCCTGGCGGGATGCATTCTTTTGGGGGCACTGGCTTGGATTGCCCTGGATAGGATCGACTGGTTCGTCTCCGGCCGCTGCCTGCTCGGCCTCGCGCTCGCCTACCTGCTTTGCAATCTCGTCTCGATCGCAAGACATCCAGGCACCGGTAGGGATGCCGCCCGTTCCGCGCTGCGCTGGATGATTGGCGTGCTCGCTGCCGCGATGATGAGTCGCATGCTTCTAAATGCGCGCATCATCCAGTTCGGATTCTATCAAGCCGCGCTTGCCGGGATATTGGTGCCTGCGGTGCTCATCGGCGAACTGCCTGACCGGATCGGGCTCGGCCGCTGGGGCCGGACTACTCTCGCCGTTCTAACGGTGACCCTGGTCGGAATCGGGACGACCCGCATAGCCGTTGAATCGCAGAAGAATCTGCACAAGAGAGCATACCAGGTCGGCGAAGGCATCGACCAATTCTATTCGTATCCCCCCCAGATCGATGCCCTCGGCCAAATCGTGAATATCGTGAGCGAAGAGCTGCGAGAAATGCCGGGCAACCGAACCCTGGTGGTCCTGCCCGAGGGGGAGATGATAAACTACCTCGCCCGACTGCAGAGCCCGGTGGCCCCGTTCTTCTTCTTCTCTGCAACCACTCGCAACGACCGCGAGCAGGCCATAGTAAGCGAGCTTCAGAAGCATCCGCCGGATTGGATTGTGATCATCAGCCGCAGCCTGCGTGAATACGGCATCGAGCGCTACGGTGAGAGGCCGGGCGAGGGCAAGCAGATCCTCGACTGGGTGTCATCCAATTATAACGTCACATATTCGATCGGCGAGGACCCCCTGGACCCCAGCGTGCGCGGCGCTTTGATTGCAAGCCGCCAGTAGATGCAACCGCTGGAGGCCGGCGCGCGACGAAACAGGTGCCGTGACTGCCCACGTGCTGATCGCGGGGTCTGCCCCGGTTGAAGATCCCGGGCGTCGCGGGCAGCCCGGGACCACCCTTAAAGCTTTGTCCAATTGGGTTTGTCTCGCCAGTTTGCGTGCGGCAGGAAGCCGGCATGATGCGGCTTCTCGGAATCGAATGACTTGGCTCCCCGCATGAACCGCCGCGATTTTCTCAAGGTCTCCGCATCCGCCGGCGGCTCCCTGCTGCTGGCAAAGGCGGCGTCCGCCGATGCGGTCGCCCCCCCCGGCAAGCCCATCGAGCCCGTGCCTGTGCCAGGCGCCGCAGGGCCGGCGCTTCCGGACCTCTCACCGTCCCGCTGGATCTGGTATCCGTCCGGCCGCACGCTGCCCAACACATTCATCCTTTTCCGGCGCCAGTTTGAACTCACCGCCAGGCCTCTTCGCGCCACAGGCTGGATTTGCGCCGACAGCCGCTACCGCCTTGAAGTCAACGGCAGGCGCGTGCAATGGGGGCCGGCACCCTGCGACCCCAGGTGGGCCGAGGCTGACCCGCTGGATCTGACCGAGCATCTGCAAGCGGGAGAGAACGCCCTGGGTGCGACCGTCGTCTACTACGGCAGCGGCGACGGAACATGGGCCCTGGGCAAGCCGGGGTTCCTTTTCTGGATGGAGATCGAGCACGCCGACGGGCGGCTGGAGAAGCTGGTTTCGGACGCCGCGTGGCGGGCGCTGCTATGTCGCTCCTGGCCCCCCGGCCACCCCAAGCGCTGGTACCTGCGCGCCCTGCAGGAAGAGTTTGATGCCCGAACCTACCCGCATGGATGGTCCCGCCCCGAATTCCAGGTTGATGCCCAATGGCAGGCCGCCATGCCGCTTGACGGTTCGCCCAACAGGCCCGCCCTCTCGACGGACTACCCGGACTACATGCTGGACCTCGGCGGCGGACCGGCCGAAACCCAACTGCGGCCCCGAAGCATCCCAGTCCTGCGTGAATCGATCGTGCCCGCCGACAAGCTGGCCGAGACCTACCGGCTGGACTGGGCTGTCCCGCCCAGGGACTACTTCGATTTCCGCGTCCCACACGCTTTCCAGGCCCGGCGCGAGGATTTGGCTGCCGAGACGGCGCCGGGCCAGTGGTGCGTGGAACTGGACGGCAAACGGGCGGCCGCGCTGACCTTCGAGCTTTCCGAGCAGGTGGTCGGCTGGCCCGGATTCACAATCAACGCGCCAGCCGGTACGACCGTCGAGCTCTTGGTCCACGAAGCCCACACCCCGGGAAGGCTTCCGTTGTTGAACACGCATTTTGATTCGTGGACCCGCTTTGTCTGCCGCGAGGGCCGGAATGATTTCGAAACCTTCGACTTTGAAAGCCTGCGCTGGCTCCAGCTCCACATGCACGGCGCCAAAGGACCCGTGGTCGTCAGCGATGTGCATGTGCGCCGCCGCTCGTTTCCTTGGCCCAACACGCCGCGCATTCGCACAAGCGAGCCGGGCTTGCAGCGCCTCCTTGAAGCCTCCCTCAACACGCTCGACAATTGCGCCCAGGAAACCCTGGTGGACGGCATGGCCCGCGAGCGCCAGCAGTACAGCGGCGACGGCGGGCATCAGATTCACGCCGTGCACTTGGCCCATGGGGAGTGCCGCTTGGCGGCACGTTACCTCGCCACATGGAGCCAGGGCCTGACCAAGGACGGCTATTTCCTGGACTGCTGGCCCGCGTATGACCGGCTGGCGCGGCTGGCTGAGCGCCAGCTCGACCTCACGGACTGGGGCCCCATCCTCGACCATGGAGTCGGATTCATCTTCGACTGCTGGCATCATTACTCCTATACAGGAGGGTTGGACGAGCTGCGGGAGCCGTATCCGCGCCTGCTTCGCTTCGCGCGGTATCTCCAAGGCCTCACCGGCCCCGACGGCTTGCTGCCGGTCGAGGACCTGGGCGTCCCATCCGTCTGGATCGACACCGACGCCTATCGGCAACAGCGCCACAAGCAATGCGCCTTCAACCTCTATGCCGCCGCCGCGATGGGACATGCGCTGGCACCCTTGTGCCGCGCGTTCGGCCATTCAAGCCAGGCCGAGGCCGTCGGGCAGTTTGGCCGGGAATTGACCGAGGCAACGGTCCGCCGGTTCTGGAGTTCGGAGCGGGGGCTCTTCGTCAACAACCTGCCGTGGCTGGCGCAGGAAAAGGCGCCGCGCACATGCGATCGATCGCTATCGACGGCAGTCTTGTTCGACCAGTGCCCGGGCGGCCGAACCGCCGCCGCGATGGAGTCCCTGGTGGAGTGTCCGCCTGATATGGGCCTTTCCTATCCCGCCAACGCCTGCTGGCGACTTTGGGCGCTCGCGAAGGGCGGGCGCGGGGACATCATCCTCGCGGACCTGCGCATGCGCTGGGCGCCAATGGCCTCGGTGAAGGAGAACAACACCCTGCAGGAGGGATGGCATGCCGAGCCTGACACGGCCCAGCAATGGAGTCATTGCGGGGTGGTGCCGCTCTATATCGCCTACCAGGGCCTGATGGGGCTCAGGCCTCTGGAGCCCGGCTTCAAGCGCTTCGAGCTCCGACCCCAGCTAGGCGACCTGGAGGACCTCGAACTCACCGCATTCACCGTGCAGGGCCCGGTGGGCCTGAGCTCAAGGCGAGATGCGGGCGGGCGCGACCTGGTATTGCAGTTGCCGCCCGGCGGCCAGGGCGAGCTGGTGCTGGCGCAGAACGAGGCCGTCGGCCTGCCCGATGCCGCCATGCCTGCGCCCTCCGGGAATCGTCGCTACACATTGCCACGCGGCGGGACCCTCGCGCTTCGCCTTAAGCACACGTAGCCCGGTCAGGGGCTGCGGGCGCCGTCCGCATGCGCGGCGGCAAAAGGAAGCCGGAGGCAGGGGCCGCGGACCGCGCCGAAGCGCCCCGCGCGTGGCCGCCGGGCTCCGGCCGGGCGTCACCTGCGCTCGGGGACGGCCAGGAGGGCGTAGTAATTGTCCACCAAGAAACCCTCGTAACCCTCCGCGGTCCCGTCCCACTTCCTCCAGTCGTTGGTCCTCTGCTCCGCCCCGGTGCCCTCGAATTCCCGGTTCTCGAACGCGCCGAGCAGCGGGAACAGGATCCGGTCGGAGCGCGCACGCTGCCCGACCCGGTTGAAGGCGGCGATCGTGAAATACGAGAAACAGGCGGTCGCGCCGCCGTTCTCATAGATCTGGAAGCCGTCGGCGTTGTCCTCCCGGGCGCCGCCTCCCCACCGCGGCTCCTTGTGCGCGTAGTCCCTCCGCGGCACCGGGACCAAGTTGCCCGGCAGGCCCATTCCGAATCGCGTATAGCCCACTTGGACCATCTTGTCCCAGAGCCTGTCCATGATCCCCGCCTCCTTGTCGGCGGGAACGAGCCCGTAGAGGACCGCTGCCGAATTCACGAACGTGAAATAGTAGTCGTGAAGGTATCCGTCCGCGCTCCTCCACCCCGCCAGAACCCCGGTCTCCGGGTCGAGGAACGTTCGGAAGTATGCGTCGTGAAGCTTCCCGGCCGCGGCTCCATAGCGCGCCGCATCCACGGGAAATCGTGCGGCGTCCGCCATCCTCTGCATCCCCAGCAGCGCCCGGTAGGCGAGGGCGTTGGCGTAAGCGTCCTCATAGCCGAACCCAATCGTGTCCCACCAGTTCGAGGGCCTCACCTTGGGCATGCCCTCGTTCCAGCTCCCCGAGTTGCCCGTCTCGGCGTATTTGATGAGGCCGTCGCCGTTCCTGTCGGTCGCAAGCATCTTGTCGGCCATGGCCCTTAGCCCGGGGTAGTGCGCGCGAAGCCATGGCCAGTCCGGGCGGCCCTCGACATAGTCGTCTGCGGCGATGAGGAGCGAGGGGGAAGTGTCCGCGGAATCCTCGCGAAAGCCGCCGTCGCCCGGAGCGCCGTAGCCAGGCATGCCATAGGCCTTCATGCCGCCGAGGACGCTCTCCAGAGACTGCCGCACAATGTCGAGGGCGTGCAGCCCATCGGCCAGAGGCGGCGTCCGCCGGGCAATGTCGGCGTACTCGTAGTAACAGAACCCGCACGTGTCGCTATTCGTGTTGTTCGACAGGACGCGACGGTTCGGGTTGAGCTGGAGCACATTCAGCCAATTCCTCCGAAATCCGTCGTAGCGGGGGTCGTGCTCGGCGCCGGCCACCGGCGGACAGACGGTCGTCACCTCCATGCGGTATTCGGCGGCGGCACCGGGATCAGCCGCCCCGGGAAGAGAGACCTTGATCCAACCCGGCCCGGAAGTGTAGCCGACCGCGCCTCCGGCCGCGGCAGAAATCACGCGCAGGGTACCGTAGCCGGGCAGGTGAAGGATGGCGGGAAGCGCGATCGCGCCCGCTTGGTTGAAGACGCCGAGGAGCGTCCCGTAGCACACGCGAGTGTCGATCGTGATGACGAGCGGTCCGGGCCGTTGCACCCGAGACCCCGTCGACCTGAACCGCAGCTCCCTCTCGCCCGCCTCCACACGCCAGCCCGGATTGGCATAGGCGGCCGGCTCCTGCGCCAACAGGACGTTCTGCTCAACCTTGCCTCGGCCGAGGCTGTCGACCCCAACGAAGAGGAGCGCCTCGCGATTCCCTGAAAGACCGGCCTTCAGGTACTCCGACTTGACGAAAGCCTCTTGGGCTTCGCCGCCGGACGGATCCGTCGGGCCCGCCCCCCAGGCGCACGCGGGGCAGAGGATCAGGAGTGTCCAGGTGACAAGCGGGCAACCCGCGGCCGCGCGCAGGCGCGGGGACATTCCAGGCCGGAGCATGCCAATGCTGAGGATTTTCATTGGGGTGTTCGAATGTGCCGATCAGCCGTTATTTTCCTAACATCACGGGCGCTTCAGGTATAGAATCTCAATTTCAATAACAAGGCTGCGCGGAATTGTGGAGGCACTCGCTGTTGGTCCTCAAGGGAAGACCGTGCAGTGAACACCTCGGTGAACGGATCTCCCATAACAACACCTTCCTTTCATGAGAATATCCCAGATAGCCGTCACGCTCTATACGGTACGCGATTTCTGCAAGAATGCAGCGGACTTGGCCGTAACGGCCCGGAAAATACACTCGATCGGCTATGGGGCCGTCCAACTCAGCGGACTCGGCCCCATTCCGCCGGAGGAAATCGTAAGGATCATGGCTGGCGAGGGCCTGACGATCTGTGCCACCCACGAGCCAAGCGCCATGATTCTTGACGAACCGGAAAGGGCCATTGGAAACCTGCAGAAATTAGGCTGCCGGCTCACGGCCTACCCTTATCCGCAAGGCATCGATTTCAGCGATGCCCAAAGCATCACTGCGCTTGTGCGCAAGCTCGATGCGGCCGGCGCGAAGTTCAGTGCGGCCGGGCTCACCTTGGGCTACCACAACCACGATATCGAGTTCCTAAGATTCCAGAGCGCGACGGTGTTGGACTACATCTACGCACAGAGCAATCCGCGAAATCTCGTCGCCGAGCTTGACACCTACTGGGTTCAACACGGTGGCGGTGATTGTGTGGAGTGGTGTCAGAAGCTTCGGGGGCGCATGCCGTTTATCCACCTCAAGGATTACGCTATGACGCTCGAGCGCAAACCCAGCTATTGTGAAATCGGCCTGGGAACCCTGCCGTTTAAGCGCATCATAGAGGAAGCCGAGCGGTCAGGGTGTCAGTGGTTCATCGTGGAACAGGACACGTGCCCGGGTGATCCCTTCGAATCCCTCCGGGGCAGCTACAATTATCTCAAAGCAAACTTCATATCGTAACCCACGACGCGCCCCTTCATACACAGCCATGAATGCCTGCAGTGTTGTCTTCACTGGCACGAGAAAGGTTGAGCTGCAGTCGCAGCCTCGCCCAAGCGTCGCCGTTGGCGACATCCTGGTGCGCACGGAGCGCACGCTGATCAGCCCTGGAACCGAACTCGCCCTTTATGAGGGCACGCATTCCGCGCTGCACGACCCGGAGATTCCCTTTGCCAAGTATCCCCACCGTCCGGGATATGCTGCAGTGGGCCGGATAGAGGAGTGCGGAGCATCCGTCGACGCGTTGAAGCCCGGCGACCGCATCTTTTTTCTCGGGAGGCATGAATCCTGGGCGCTGTTGAAACCCCGGGAGGCCATCTGGCTCCGAGTGCCCGAGGAGCTTCCGGTGGACAAGCTTCTCTTCGCCCGTTTGCTGCAGATTGCGACTACGGCGTCACATTGCTTTCGCGGCCAGCCCGAGCGGGTCGTCGTGCTGGGAGCGGGCCTGATCGGACTGTTCGCGGCCCAGGTATTGCAGGTTCTGGGTGTCCGTAAGGTGGTCGTGCAAGATGTCAACGCTGCGCGTTTGGCGCTCGCGGCTCGCTGCGGCATTCGCAGTTGTGCGTTGGGCACGGGCACGAGCCTGGAACCATCCCTGAAGGAATTGGGCGCCCAGCCAGATGCCATCGTGGAGGCGACAGGCCTCCCCAGCCTTGTGCCGGCTGCGCTAGCCGCGGTTCGGAATCGGGGTGACGTCATTCTGCTCGGCTCCCCCCGAGGGCCGGCCGAGATTGACCTCTATAAGTACGTGCACCGCAAAGGCGTTGCCTTGATCGGTGCGCACGAGGCGATGCTGCCCGATCGAGCGCCCACTGGAAAGCCCTCACGCCAGGCCTTGCTCGAGCAGGCGGTAAACTGGTTGCGTGGCGGACAGATTTGCGTCGACGGGCTGGTAACAAACATCGTGCGACCGGAGGATTCGGCGGCCACTTATGAGCGGATTTCCACCGACAAGAGCAACATTTTGGGCGTCGTGGTCGACTGGAGCTGAAAGAGCATGTCCGCACCAGCAATCCGTTTTCTCCCAGCGACGCCATAAGTCATTTCCTGAAAGTTGGGGTCCATTACCCATCAAGGCGGCCCAGCGACTGTGACTATGCATAATCTTGATAGGCGATTCTCTCGTCGCCTCGGGCGTGGAATCTGCCGAGGCGCCGAATCCGTCTTGCGGTGGGGACATGCGCGCAACGTTCATGACGGTCGGCGAAAACGATCGCGAAGGGTTCGACTCTTCAATCGGTTTCGTTGCAGCGCCCGCGATCGGACCTTGCGTGTAGGCGCCGCGCCGCCGTAACAAAGAGGAGATTCATCCCAATCCGACGATTCCATGAGGTCCAGCCTCGCGTGCGATGGGCAGCCCTTGGTGCAACACTGCAACAACTTTTCCGACTGTTTCGCAGCCATGGCATTAGAGCCAATACGCCGTCGCCGACCGCGAGAGAATTTCGGGCCGGCTTGGCGGTGCCTTTGGCGGAAATCGAGAAGCCAGAGATGATCCGACACACCTGGCGCACAGTTATCGAGGACAAGCGGCCCCATATCGACGGCGCCGCGAGTAATCGGGAATTGCATATCCCATGACTGCCCAGGGAACGCTGCGTCTGCGGGAGAAGATTTGCTACGGTGTCGCGGATCTCGGGGGAAACCTCTATTGGAACACGTTCGGAACCTACCTGCTGTTTTTTTATACGGACGTGTTTGGCCTTCCCGCCGCCGCGGCCGGAACGGTATGCCTTGTTGCCTGGCTGTTGGACGGCGCGATGAACCCGGTCATGGGTATGATCGCGGATCGCACGGAGACCCGCTGGGGCAAGTACCGGCCGTACCTTCTGTGGATCAGCGTTCCGCTTACCGTCATGGGCTTATTGACGTTTACGACCCCCCATCTTGGGTCGGAAGGCAAGCTGATCTGGGCCTATGCCACATATGTGCCCGTCATGATCCTTTTCGCGGCGTACAGCGTTCCCTACTCGGCAATGCTGGGTGTGATCTCCCCCGATCCGAGCGAACGGACCAGCCTTGTCTCGATCAAGTTCGTCTGCGCTTACGCTGGCGCTATGATCGTGGCCGGAAGTCTGCTGCCGATGGCCCGGGCGCTCGGTGGCAGCGATGCGGCACGCGGCTGGCAGCTTTCCTTTGTCGCCTATGGCATCGTCTATCTGGTCCTCATCAGCTTAACTTTTTTCGGCACCCGCGAGCGGCTGCGACCGATCCCTAGGGGGAAGGCATCGGTGAAAGATGATTTGCGCGACCTGATGAGGAATCGGCCTTGGATCATCCTAGCGTTGATGACCATCACCTTTATCGTGGCTTCAAACATTCGCTCCTCGATCACGGCGCATTACTTCAAATATTTCGTCGGCTCCCGAAGCGTTTTACTTCCCTTTGCGGGCGGCCCGCGCACCTTCAGTTTTGTCGAGCTGGTCTCGGCCTTTAACGCGACAGGAATGGTCGGGTCCGTTTTGGGCGTCATGTTGCTGAACTGGTTCGCGCGACCCGTTGGCAAGAAACGAGGAATCGCCATTCTGGCGGTTATATCCCTAGCCAGTAGTGCAGTGTTTTACGTTCTCAAACCCAACCAGTTGGCGGCGATGTTCTCCTGGAGCCTGCTTGGAGGCCTTTCCAGTGCACCGCTCTTCGCGCTCCTGTGGTCGATGTTCGCCGATGCCGCCGACTACAGCGAGTGGAGCACCGGGCGACGGGCAACCGGACTGGTCTTTTCCGCATCGCTCATGTGCACGAAGATCGGCGGCGCTCTCAGTTCGTCCGGGGCGGCGTGGCTGCTGGCATTCGTCGGCTTTCGGCCCAATGTGGCCGAAACTCCGGAAGTGCTGCGCGGGCTCGTATTGCTCATGAGTCTGATTCCCGCGGCCTTCTGGGTCGTCGAATTAATCTTGGTGTCCTGCTATCCACTTAATGAAAAGAGACTCGCGGAGATGGAATTCGATCTGGGTGTCCGACGTGCAAGCACACCGGCTGTAGCGACCGGGGGCTGAGGGAAGAGGGTAACGGAAAAATCCCATGCCGTCTGCATTGCCGCAACGACCGGCCAATAATGCGCTACAGACCAGCGAAGTGACGGGAAAAGGGAAGGCAACGAACGATAACGAACTGGTGGAGGGCCGCTGCATCCGCGCTGCGTTCGGTGCAGTACCATGGAGGCTACGGATACGAGGATTCTGTCTTATCCGGCGAAAGAAGATCTCGATCTGCCAGCGTTGACGGTAGAGTTCACTAATGGTTGCCTCTGGCAGAGTCCATTGGTTGGTCCAGAAGGCCAAACTTCGTCAGCCTTAGATACACGCGTGGTTCTGCAATATAATCATGTACAAACCTATAGGACCCATAGTTGCCGCCTCCTTCCTGCTCACCGCGGCACCGGCCATAGCCGCCGACCTCTTGGTCCATCGTGACTTGCCGTACGCCGAGCCGCAGAACAAGCAGCAAAGGCTTGATGTCTACACCCCGGTCGATGGCGACAACCATCCGATGGTTCTCTGGATTCACGGCGGCGGATGGATAACAGGAGACAAAACCGACTATATAGAGGTGAAGTCACGGGCGTTTTCCGAGAGAGGCTTCATTCTCGTCTCCATCAATTACCGCCTTGTTCCCGCCGTTACTATCGGGGGAATGGCTGGTGACGTAGCCAAGGCAACCCGCTGGATTCACGACCACGCCAAGGAGTATGGCGGCGATCCCAACTCGATCTTCGTGATGGGATGGTCAGCCGGGGCGCAGGGCGGCCTTGGTCTGCACGGATGACAGCTACTTGAAGGCGGAGGGCTTGTCGTTGCATGACATTAAGGGCTGCGTGCCAATCGATGGCGACTCATACTACGTGGCTTTGCAGATTGATACCTCCGAACCGTCCCGAGCCGCCGACTATCTGCGTCAGGGATGGGGGGATCCGCAAAGCCAGAAGGCGTTTTCGTCGGTCCTGCGCGTCACCCGAAACAAGGGCATCCCGCCATTTTTGATTCTGCACGTGGCCGACCATCCTGAGCCTGCCACCCCTGGCACCCAATTGCAGTCCGAGATTCTCGCCGAAGCCTTACGGCAGGCCAACGTACCGGTGGAGGTCGTTCCCGCTGCCGGGAAGAAACATCTTACGATCTTCACGGATCTAGGGCTTCCGGGCGATAAGCCGACGCAGGCGGTGTTCGAATTCTTAGGATTGCAAATGCGTAAGCCCGCGAGCAGGCCGTGAATTTTGGCGTGACTCACTCTCCTCCGGTGGGGAATTGGGTTGATCGGGCTCAAGACGAAGGAAACCCAGACCATAAAGAACCGAATTCGGGAAGCTGCTCACAATTATCTGATGATCAATACCTCCTCCTACCCTCCCTTTCCCAACTTGGCGGAATGGAGCCGGGTGCAAGCCGAATTTGCCCGGCATCCGCTTGAATATTGCGCTGATTTTCCGCGAATCGCCGCGCGGCACGAGGCCTGGTGGCGCTGTGAACTGGAAGGGCCCCCGCTGGTGCTAGCTGCTGTCACCACCGACCCCAGCGTAATTGGCGGGCGGCGCCTGGAACTGCTGTCCCATCCCGAAGCCTGGATGGCGGCGCGCCTGGCGCAGCTCAAGACAACCCACTTGGTAGGCGACGCGCTGCCCGCAATTCGGGTTGATTACGGACCGGTGTGCTTGGGAATGCTGATGGGCGCGCCGGTAGACTTCATCAGCGACACGACATGGACGCAGCGCTTCGTATCAGATGACTGGTCGAACGCCCGTGACTGGGAAATCCATGAAGATAACCCCTGGTGGCAGCTCTTGGCGCGCTTGCTGAAGCTGAACGCCGAAAACGCCAAGGGCCGCTACGTGGCAATGACCCCCAGCCTAGGGGGGACGGCCGACGTGCTGCTCAACTTCCGCGGCGCCGAGCAGCTGTGCATGGATATAGTGGACCAGCCAGAAGAGATCGCAAAGGCGGTGGAGGCCATTTACCCCATCTGGCATAAGGGGTTTGAACGCATCTGGGGAGAGCCCTTAGCCATGGGGGTAGGCACGATCAACTGGGTGGGGCTGTGGTCTAACCGGCCTTATCACGTTTTGGAATGCGACTTCAACTTCCTCATCGGGTCGCAAGCGTTTCAGGGCCTCTTTTTGCCAGATCTTGCCCGGCAGGCCAGGGATGTGGGGCGCGGCATCTTCCATCTCGATGGGCCCGGTGCGGCCAAACATTATCTGGCGCTGCTCGATAAACCGGAGATCACTGCCATCCAATACACCACCGGAGCCGGGAACTCCGTCCTCACCCATCTGGAGATGCTGCGGCAGATTCAAGAGCGCGGCCGCCCCTTGCAGGTTAATGTTCCCGCGAAAGAGGCCGTGGAATTGAGCCGCAAGCTTGACCCCACTGGTTTGTGCCTGTGTGTCGAAGTGGGAGGAGACCTGGACCCGCACGGGCTGGATAACCTATATCGGGACATTTGTAAGCCGTTTCGTTGATTGGATACCGAATGATAGAACCTCTTGGAGTCGAAAGGGTGTCTTGAAATGCGCAATCGGATCAAACAGCAGGTGGAATGGAACGAATCGCGATCAGCCACCTATATTGATCCGGTAGGTGGCCAGCCTTAAGGTCATCGCCGATCGCGATCGGAAGGACACCTCCCTGGCAAGAAAAAGCGCGCAAATGGAGCCGGCTGTCGGGGTTGAACCGACGACCCTCGGTTTACGATACCGCATACCCTCCCCAGCTACGAGGGAAACTCTCGATTCAGAACCTCCAAAACCTTCAAAATAGGGCGTTTTTCTGTCAATTATTGGCAAGAACTCTTCCAGTCGTGCGCTCGCGCGCTGTGGTATCAAACAGCGTATGACCGTTTGGGAAAGCGCCGGGTAACCGATATCTCAGCGCCGAGGGAGTGCGGTTGCGACACTGAGGCGCTCAATGTCCTTCAAAGTGCCCTGCACATCCGCCGTCAGCCGGCCATTGACCTTTTCTGGCGCGAAGGTAGCGGCTGCCTGGTCCAGCAACTGCTTGCGGTGGGCACCCTCATAGGGATCGGCGGGATCGAGGGTGCCCGCTGCCTGTACACGGACGACTGCCAGGTGTTTCTGGGCTGGCCAGTACTCAGGAAAGTCCGGAACCCAATCCTCATAAGCGCAAAGTAAGTCCCCCGCCCATCGCTTCGCCTGCTCAAGGCCGCCACTCTTCCGCAACGCTTCGCACCATGCGTTTTCAAGGGCCCATACAACTGCGTCGCCATCGCAACAGCCGTAGACGGACTCGGTGTACCGGGTCGTCTTCAAACGGTCTCTCGCCGCATGTAGTTGTGTCGCGGCTTCGGCGCTTGGTCCGCCGGGACCGGCCGATGCCAGCGCGGCAAAACCGTCGGCTATCGCCATGCGATTGATCAGTTCCTCGTTTGCAGGCTGCTCTTTCAGCCTTGCCTCACATTCGGCATGCGCATCCCGAGCCAGCCGAGCCAATCCAGGCCAGTCGCGCAGCCACCACGCGCTCCACGCGGACTCTTCCAGGAAACGAGCGAGGGCGAGCCCGCGATCCTGCACTCCTTCCGGCAGGCTATCGCGGTAAGCCTCGAATCGCTCCTGTGCCTCTTGGAGCCGGCTGCCGGCATCGGTTTCGTCGCCGACCGAAGCTGCCAGCTGGGCGAGATGCAGACTGTTGAACATGCGCGTCCGGAGCACACTACTGTACCCTTTCCGCCCCACAAACGGCTCGAGCAGCGCGTCGTACCTCCGAAAGGCCGCGCGCGCCGCCTCGACCTGGCCGTCCCAGGCGAAGTGCGTGTAGCATTCCATCCGGTGCGTTTCAGCGAAGAGGAAGCGGTAGGCATCGCTCTCGGGAAAGCGTGCCACCAGTGTACGATAGCCTTCGCGGGCGGCGAGTTCCGCCTCGCGGGCCTCTTGCGAGGAAATCGCCGAATTGCCCAGCCGGAGATTCCACGTGGCTTCACCCGCTCGCGTGAACTGCTCGCTGGCATTCGGGTTGTTTGCCGCTGCTGCGTCGAGCAGCCGTCCCGTTCTTTCCAGCGTATCCGGGGCCAGACTTGCCGCCGCTTCTGCCTGCAGCCGCGCGATTGCCGCCAGATTCTCCTTCCCGTCCACCGTGAGCCGGCCTGCGGCCGCCGGGCTGGTCAGCATTGTCTTTGCGCGGTCGGCGAGGCCGATGCATCGGGTCGCCTCCGTCGAATTGCACAGACTCGCGGCGAGCGTCAGCGCCGCGGCCTCCCAGTCCTGCTCGGGCAACTGTGGAACTCGAAAGAGCTCAAAATCGAGAAGCAGCAGCTGTTCGGCGGCCTGTCTGGCCTCTGCGAGGTCACCGTGCTGCACGAGCGACTCGGTCAGGGCCTTCTGGGCAATTCTCGGAACTGATGGCAGTTCCGCTGCCATGTACGCGGTGGGAGCCGCGATCATGATCCCGATGGCTGGCCGCAACAAGGCGATCGCCTCGGGGGATCTGCCTTCATGCTGCGCGGTTACGGCGAGATATGCATTGGCCTCAGCCTGACGGAGAAGCAGTGGGCCGTTGGCCGGCTTTATCCTGAGTCCGGCTTCGATCTCCGCCTGGCAGTCCCGCGCGGCTCCCGCCATCGCCTGCCAATCGCGCAGATTATAAAACGCATATTCCTTCGAAGACAGGAATATGACGCGCTTGTAACACCGCTCGAACGAGCCCTCGGGCGACCGGTTGAAATAATCCGCGAAGTGCAGTTGCGCCCGTTCGATATCCTCCCGGGCCTCGGCCGGTTCACCGGCCCATGCCGCGAAGGCGGCAAGGAACATGCGGTTGTAGATCCAGGTCCACTGCGCCTCATCACCATAGTATCCGCCCCGTGCGATGAACGGGTCGAGCAGCGCGTGAAACCGGTCAAACGCCTTCTGCGCGCTTTCGAAGTCTGGACCGTAGTTGATCAGGTACCAGCACTCCATCATGTGCGTCATGGCGTATTGGTACCGGTACACCTGATCGTCGGGATTGAGTCCGATGAGCACCCGATAGTGCTCGCGCGCAATGCGTTCCGCGTCGAGCAAGGGCTCGGTCATCTTGACACCGTAGCTGAGAGCTTGCGCCGCTATCGCAGCCTGTTCGCGAAGCTTCAGGTTTCCGGGATCGGCCTTCAGCGCGTCGGCGCAATATGCCAGCGTCCGTTCGAGCGCCTCTTTGCCGGCGCTTCTACTGGTGTACCTCAATGCCATGGCCGAGGCCAACAGGCTGCTTCCGGTCGATTCGGGCGGTGCGTTGTCCTCGGGCTTGGCGGCCAGGATTTCCACGACCAACTTGTGACTCTCGGCGGCTGCGGCCACGGCCTCGCTCTGCTTTGCGAATTGGTCCCATGCAACGCCGGCATACCCGGCCAGAAGCTCCGCCAGACACTGCTTCACGCGGAGGTTGTCGGGAAACCGGGAATGAAGTTCCCGCCCATGGCGGATAATCTCCTCCCATCGAGCCTCGGAGATTCTCGCAGCCTTTCTGCCAATCACCTCTGACAGTCTGGACTCGTCCAACAAACACCCGGCCACCGCCTCGGGATCATTGGGATTGTCCCTCGCAATTTTTTCGCGCAACGCCAGCGCCGCCCGTAGGGCCACCTCGGCGCCCTTCGGGTCATTTAGTGATCGCCCCTGCAGGCGTCCCAGCGCTGCTAGGGCATCCGCATGACCCTGATCGGTCTTGGTGTTGCGAATTTCCGGCGGCAGCGACTCATAATACTGGACTGCAGCTTCAGTAGTTCTCAGCAGTTTTTGCAACCCGCCCCGCTGCTCGAGCTCGGGTACCAGGTCGTGCGTCATCAGACCGACGAGTCGTTCCGCCTGGTTTCGGGCGGCATCGGCGGCGCGCCGCTGCACGACGGCCCTGTGGAAGCCAACAAGCGCCAAGCCGAGGCCCATCACAAGTGCCAGAAAGACAGCCGCCACCGCAGCCACGACGGTGCGGTGGCGACGCGCAAACTTGCCCATCCGGTAAAGCGCGCCAGGCGGCCGCGCGTGAATCGGACGCTCGTTCAGGAAACGGTCCACGTCCCCGGCCACCTCTGCTGGCGTCTCGTAGCGCTGCGCCGGTTCCTTTGCGAGACACTTGAGGCAGATGGTTTCCAGGTCGCGCGGCAGCGCGGGATTGAGCAGCCGCGGCGGTGGGGCCTCGGTGTCGAGCACCAGCCGCAGCGTTTCCGTCGGGGTCGCAGCATTGAACGGAGCCCGGCCGGTCACCAGGTGGTAGAAGAGTGCGCCCAGGCCGTAGACGTCGGTGGCCGCCGTGATTTCCGCGTGCCGGCCCATCGCTTGCTCGGGAGCGGAGTAATTGGGAGAGCCAAGGATCTGTCCAGCCAGCGTCGCGCCTTCTGTGCTGCCGAGGAGCTTGGCCAGGCCGAAGTCGGTTATCCGAGGCCTGTTCTCCTTATCGACAAGCACATTGGAGGGCTTCAGGTCGCGGTGCAGGACGCCGCATTTGTGCGCGTAGTGCACCGCATCGGCCAGGAGCCGCAGGAATTCCGCGGCCTGGCGCGCAGGAAGCGGCCGGCCGGCACAAAGCTCGGCAAGATTCCGGCCGGCTACCAGGTCCATCGCATAGTACGGCTGGCCGTCCACCTCGCCGTAATCATGGATCGCGACGATGTTCGGATGCTGGAGCCCGGCCGCGGCGGCGGCCTCTAGGCGGAAGCGGCGCTGCGCCGCCTCGCTCGAGTAGGGGCCAGAAAGCAGGAGTTTGACCGCAACAGTGCGGCCGAGTACGGGTTGCCACGCCGCATAGACCACGCCCATGCCGCCCCGGCCTAACTCCTCGATCAACTCATAGGGGCCAAACGTCCGCGGCAGCGCTGCGCGCCCCACTTCCAATGCGGGTTCATCATGCGCCGGTTCCAGTGCCGACCGCAGCATGCAGGCCGAGCAGAGCCCCTCGGCCGAAACCACGCTCAACGGGGCGCCACATCTTTGGCAGCTCGAGTTGGCGTCCATATGATTCGTGAGCGGATTCCAGCGTTCTAACGCAAAACATGGCCGGAGTTACAGGCTCACCGCCGCAAGGAGGAACCTCATCTCCTCCTCGAGGTCGGCGCGATGGCCCACTGTCTTTCCAACCTCCGCCAGGAGCACCTCCCCGAAGCGGCGGCGCAACCGGTGCGCCGCGACCTTGATTGCGCCCTCGGTCGAGTCGAGCCGGCGGGCTATCTCGGCATAGGTCGCGGCGCCGCGGGCGCCCCACAGAGCCGCCTTCAACGCATTGAACAGCGGCTCCTTGCCGGCGGCCCTGTACTCGCGGTGCACGGCGGCGATTGCCTGGTCAAGCAGGGTCATGGCCCATCTTTGGTCAAAGGTCTTCTCCGGTGAGTCGGCAGAGGCCTTTCCCTCCTGAAAGCGCGACTCGGCCTTCTGGAGCGAGACGAAGGTGCAGCCGCCGCCACGCTTGAGCCTGCCGGCGCGCTTTCTCTCGTGCGAATGGAAGTTCTCAAACGAGGCTAGTAGGAATGTGCGGAAGCGCCCGCGCGCAGCATCGGCCCGCGCCACCGCACCCCGCGCGAGGAAGTCGGCGAAGAAGTCCTGGGTGAGATCCTCGGCGTCGGCCGGCGTCAGCCCGCGGTGCCGGGCAAAGCAGTAAAGCGGATACCAGTAGATCCGGCAGAGTTCCTCCAGCGCGGCCCGGCCCTCGGCTGTCCCGGCTTCTGCAGCCCCCAAAATCAAGCTCCAGTGTGTGGTGGCAAAGGATTCACGAGGGCGAGCTGCGGCCCCAATATCGCCCGGTGGTGGGCAATTTGGCATCACGGGATTGTGTTTTCTGCCTGTATTCAGCGTGCAACGCAAGCCCCGCAATGACAACGGAGTCGGGGAGAAATCAGCTAGCACCAGGCTTTTGGCGATGTGCTCCATGTAACCGTCGGCCCCGAATGGGTTAAAGCATAACGGCGCAACCCCATGTCTTCGGGCATAACGCGCCCCGCCGCCACAATGGAATTCGACCTGCATTAGACCACCAAACCCCAGGTGCCTGTCACCTGAAAAACATAGGAAAGGTATGAATATTCCGAAACAACAGATACAGATCCGGACGTCCTGGCTCAATGACCTTGGGCCGGCGATGCTCATGACTGTCGGCCTCGCAATGCTAGGCGCAGCGGTGCCGTCTGCATTCGCTTCGCCGCCCACATTCTCCCCGTCCACGGAGCATTATACAATAAAGACCGTGGACGCGCCCGGAAGCGCAGGCGCCGGATGCACTTGGATTAACGACGTCGGGATGATTGTCCAGCAGTACATTGACGCCGGCAACAACTTACATGCCGCCGTGTTCTCATGCGGCAAATGGACCACCATAGATGTGCCCGGAGCCGCCGACACGGCAGCGACAAACGCCAACAATCTGGGACAGGTCGCGTTGACCTATAACGGAACGGACGGGATCTACCATCTCGCGATCTGGCAGAACGGCCATTACACGTACATCCCGGACCCATGCCCAGGTTATGTTTTTGAGAGTGCAAACGGAATGAATGACCTGGGACAGGTAACCTCTTATGGAAATGATGATTCCAACGGAAACCAAGTCGCGATTGTGGCATCCTATGGAGAGGACGGGCGGGTCAAGGACATCCACGTCTTCACTTATCCTGGCTCGCCAATTACGATTCCCTTGATGACCAATGATCTCGGAATCACAGTCGGTTCATATTTCGATGCGGAATACGTTTTACATGCATTCGTCCACTACCTCTATGACAAGACGTACTTCAGCTTTGATATTCCCGGCGGCGTCAACCCCCTAGCTTTTTCTATCAACAATGAGGGCAACATTGTCGGATTCTATCAACTGGCCAGCAGCAGCGGAGATTATGCTGGTTTTGTGCTCGAGGACGGGCGGCTTACGGCGTTCGACGTGCCCGGAGCGCTGCAGAGCTGTTGCCAAGGAGTTAATGACAACCTTCAGCTCGCAGGCACTTATCAGTTGGCCGATGGAATCTGGCACGGTTTCGTAGCGACACCTATTAGCTGCAAATAAAGGCCTGCATTTTAAACCCTCGGCGCCCTCGCAAGAGAACTGCAGGCCCGATATAGCCTTCGGGTGGATACTCGGGTCTAGCAGTTGCCTTGTGAGCCCTGAGGAATGAGGCGCCCTGTGGGCGCGTGGCCTCGCAAGGCATGGACTGCCATGAGCCGCGGTCGTGAACCGCGGCTCTTTCGTTAGCGGGCGGTTGCGCCATCGCCAATACCCGTGGTGGTCTTGACCGTCCCTTGACCCCGAATATCCGCAAATTAGTTACGTGCATTTCTGGGACTCCCCCCACCATCCTACCGCCCGTTGGAGCATAAGAAGGGAGCTGCTCCCGGCACCCCAGCGCTTCCTGGGGTGCATCAGCTAAGGCGCCTGCTGCCAGTTCAGGCGCTGGTCAGACTCCTGCTTCAGGGTCTGCGCAGGCGCAGGAGTCATTGACATGGACCGCTGCACCTTTCGTTTGACCGGTAGAGGCGTGGCCGTATCGGGCGTGAGCACCCAGATGCGTTAATTCGGGCCAGCCGCAAGTCGCCTCCGCGGTCACTCGCCCATCCGTGAATACCATCCGAGCCAAATTCTGCCCGTGGTCGTGGCCGTCTTGAGCCAGCCGCCAGAGATTAATGCTCTTCCAAGTCTCTTCGGTGAGGATACTCCATTCGAAGAAATGGTTTTATGCACGAATGGAGCCGGCTGTCGGGGTTGAACCGACGACCCTCGGTTTACGATACCGCATACCCTCCCTGGCTACGAGGGAAGTTCCCGCTTCAAAAGCTCCAAAACCTTCAAAATAGGGCGTATTTCTGGCAATTTGTGGCAAGAATTCCTTGAGTGGCCGCAGCGTGGCGACGAAGTGTTTGAGGCCAAGCAACTCCTACAGGAGCCCCGCCTCCCTGAAGGAATTGGATCCGCGCCATTAGTCCGATCCAAGTGACTTCAAGATCTTTCGAGCAAGGGGCTCCTTGACTTCGCTGTGGCGAGGAATGGCTTCAACAACGCCAGTTCGAGGATTGATCCAAAGCGAGTGAGCCCCACCCTCCCTCTTTAAATAGCATCCAGAGTGTCGCAATCGCTTTTCCAACTCGCGCCGCTTCATTAGACAGCGACGACTGTCTGAATCGCGTCGCCCGGCAGACCTCGCCTGGCGTCGTC